>ENA-OPRK01000263-OPRK01000263.1-human-gut-metagenome-genome-assembly--contig:-NODE-263-length-43565-cov-5.971110_pt1 | contig 43565 bp, 39 predicted proteins | sample MGYA00241793_ERZ501877 | MGnify/ENA primary metagenome ERZ501877 (study PRJEB25962, sample SAMEA1966253) | human gut metagenome | biome: human gut; feature: human-associated habitat; material: faeces... | reverse complement strand
TGGCGTCGTGTATAAAGTTCGACAGGAGTACATCAATTCTGCGGTGAGTTATTTGCAGCAGGATGATGTAGACTTGACTGCAGAACAGGCTCAGGCTGTTATATCTGAAATCTATTCCAATGTGCAGACTGGTGTCGAAAGCGGCTATTTAGAGCCGGTCGGGCAGGCAGTGCCTGAGGAGACGACCGCGGCAGAGGAACAGTCCGGCGGAGCGGCCGGCGGGACTGAAGTCAAGGACACAGATAAAGAAGGAAGCGGAACAGAGAATCAAGATGTTTCTGAAACAAATCCGGATGAACAATTAACGGATCCCCCTGAGTCGGACAGCCCGGCTGAGATCGAGCCGGAGGAGAATTCTGAACAGGTTACAGAGGCGGAGATACCGGAACCTCCTGAAGTTATTTCGATTCTGGAGTTGGTAGACAAGGCTCCTCCGCAGTCATACGAATATTTATCCAGGGATACCGATGCGCTTATGGCGCGCATTCACATTCCCTATCTGACGGTTATATATTTGATTATTTTAATGGCCGCTGTGATTGTGGTCATTGCAGCCATTTCATTTATAAAAAAGCTTCTTGTGAATCATCGTCGCAGAAAGCTGCGAAAATGTTTAAAATATATACTGGCAGCGGAAATTGGTGTGCTGTCCGCCATTTGTTTTACGGCAGCAGGCGTCTGGATCGGGGCGTTTCAGGACAGCGCTGTTTTAAATAAACTTGCGGATACGGGATATTACCGAACGATCTTTGAGGAGCTGCGGCGTGATACTTCTATCTCGTTTGCACTTTTAGATATCCCGGACAATGTGATGGACGGCGCAATTACATATGAACGCGTTGTAATGGCGGCAAGACAGCAGGTGGAGAGTGATCTAAGCCAGGGCGCCTATCAGGCGGATACGTCCGTTCTGACGGGGCAATTGGAGGCAGATATCAGATCATACCTGGAAGGCAGATCAGTTACCATGACGGAGCAGGCTGAGATTGGTCTGAATGAACTGATGAATCGCCTGGATCAAAAGTATACATCACTGCTTAAATGGCCATTCGCTGAATGGTGGATAAAAATGAGAACAGAATTTTTTGCTTTTGCAAAGACGGCATTGCCGCTTTCACTGCTTTTGGCCATTTGTTCTCAGGCTCTTATGATTGGCCTGAACCACTATAAGCACCGTGGCGTTATACTGGGAGGGAAAAGCCTGGTAGGCGGTGGGGTGATTACCGCAGCGGTATTTGGTGTGGGCATGGCGATGACCAGTCAGAACCTGCCGAAGATGACTCCGGATTATATGGAGCGGTTTTTCAAAATATACAGCAGCGGGTTATGCAAAACCGGAATGCTTACAGGAGCGATCGGAGTTCTTCTTGGAATTATTGTCCTGGTGGCTGTGCATACCTGGAAGGACAGTAAGTAACAGTTAATGATTACACAAAAAGAAAGGGAACGGTAAGAAGGATGGATTTATTCGACATTCACTGCCATTTGATTCCCGGAGTGGATGATGGTTCACAAACGATAGAAGAGAGCCTGGAGGCAATGAAACTGGAATACGAGGAAGGCGTGCGCCATATTATCTGTACTTCCCATTTTTCAGCGGATTGCGAGCCCGGCTATGGCGCTAAGCTGCAGGAGGCATTTGAGCAGTTGAAAGCGCGCCTGAAGGAAACTCCGTATGGAGGTGAAATGAGGCTGTATCTTGGAAACGAACTGATGTATTCCGAAAGCCTTCTGGAGTGCCTTGACGAGGGGCGTGCGAGAACGATGGCGGGCAGCCATTACATCTTAGTAGAGTTTTTACCCTCTGTCCGTTATGAGGAATTGTATAAGGGCTTACGAAAGCTGGAATCCGGCGGCTATATACCGATACTGGCTCATATGGAACGATACAAGTGTCTGTATAAGGAGATGGATCGACTGGATGAATTGAGGGACCTGGGGATTTGTCTTCAGGTAAACAGCTCCAGCTTATTTGGCGGAGTGTTTGACACTGCCAGCGCGGTGGTTCGGAAACTCTGCAAATCGGGGCGAATTCATTTTCTGGCGACAGATACCCACGGTACCCATTATCGCAAACCACAGATAAAAAAAGCAGCGGCATGGATGAAAGACAATTGTCCTGAGCCGGTTGCAAAAGGGATTTTATGCGGGAACCCAATGGCGATACTGGAGGATAAATTATTTTGATTTAGGAGAAAATTATGGGAACCAATCAGGATGACGAGATTGAAATTGATTTAAAGGAACTATTTTACGTAATCAAACAGAAACTGTGGATTATCCTTCTGACAGGTATTGTGGGTGCCGTCAGCATCGGACTTTATACTGCCATGGTGATGAAACCTGTCTACACGTCCTCTACGATGCTCTACATCGTAAATAAGACGACTACGCTGACCTCTCTGACGGATTTGCAGCTTGGTACCCAGCTGACGAAGGATTATAAGGTCCTGGTAACCAGCCGCCCTGTTACGGCGCAGGTTATTACCAATCTGGACTTAAATTTGAGCCATGAACAGCTGGTGAAAAAAATTAAGGTGGACAACCCTACCGATACCCGCATCCTCACTATCTCAGTGGAGGACACAGACCCCTATATGGCAAAATCGATTGCTGATGAGTTTGCGTCTGTTGCATCAGCCCGTATGGCTGAGATTATGGATTCCGTTCCGCCCAACATTGTGGAGGAGGCATATCTGCCGACTCAGAAGACAAAACCGAGCATAACGAAGAATACCATGATCGGCGGTATCGCAGGAATATTCCTTGCAGGAGCAGTCATTCTTGTCCTGTTTGTGATGAATGACGCGATTAAGACGCCGGAGGATGTGGAGAAATACTTAGGTCTCAATACGCTTGCTACTATACCGGTTTTTGAGGATGAAACAGGCGCAAAAAAGAAGAAATCCAAACGGAAGAAGAGCAGGAGGTAAAGAGGATGCAGAAGGTTTTATTGCGTAAACACGATAAGCTGGATTTCAGGGCAAATGAGGCGTTTAAAACGCTGCGTACCAATATCCTGTTTTCCGGACACGATACAAGAGTTATTACGTTGACAAGTTCGACACCGAACGAAGGAAAGACCTCCATTTCTTTCCAGCTGGCTGCCTCTTTTGCAGAAGCGGACAACCGTGTGCTGTTTATTGATGCGGATATCCGTAAATCAGTGCTTGTGGGCCGCTATAAGGCGGAGGGAAACAAGTTTGGACTGACACATTACTTATCCGGACAGAAATCGACGGATGATGTAATCTGCAGCACCGATATTAACAACCTGGATATGATTTTTGCCGGTCCCGTTTCACCAAATCCAACCGAGCTGTTAAGCGGCGAGTTATTTGCAGATCTGATCGAGAGTGCCCGGGAGAATTACGATTACGTGATTATTGATGCTCCGCCTTTGGGAAGCGTAATTGATGCAGCGCTGATCGCCAGACACGTAGATGGGACAATTATCGTCGTTGAGAGCGGAGTAATCAGCTATAAGATGGTTCAGCACGTAAAAGAGCAGCTGGATAAGGGTGAATGCCGTATCCTGGGTGTTGTATTAAATAAGGTGGACTTAGAACGTGATTCCTACTATGGAAATTACTATGGTAAATACTATGGAAAGTATTATGGAAATTACGGGGAAGAAACGAAAAAATAAGACAATATATCATTGAATTCTATACTCAAAGATACCCGCAGAGAATCGCCGCTGCGGGTGTTTTTCGTTTATTCCTCCCGAAAACGTAGCTTTTCTGCCGCTTTTTCGATATAATAATAAGAAAGAGTTGACTTTACCGCAGAAAAGCAGTAAAAGTAAGTGGAATAAAATTAAAAACATAATAAGGATGGAAAAAACGATGTATCAGATTGATTTTCATAAACCGGAGAATATACATTTTATAGGGATCGGCGGCATCAGCATGAGCGGGCTGGCCGAAATACTGATCGATGAGGGATTTACTGTTTCCGGCTCCGATTCTCATGAATCAGAGCTTACGGATCATTTAGCCGCAAAGGGAGCCAGGATTGCGTATGGTCAGAGGGCGGAAAATATTGTTGATGGGATTGATGTAGTCGTTTACACTGCGGCAGTCCATCCGGACAATCCGGAATTTGCAGCGGCCATGGAAAAAGGGCTGCCGATGCTGAGCCGTGCGGAACTACTGGGGCAGATGATGAAAAACTATGAGAACGCGGTCGCAGTATCCGGAACCCATGGAAAGACCACTACAACCTCCATGATCACCGAGATCCTTCTGGCTGCTGATGCAGATCCGACAATCTCCGTAGGCGGTATCTTAAACTCCATCGGAGGCAATATCCGGGTGGGCGGACCGGAGCTTTTTGTGACGGAGGCCTGCGAATATACCAACAGCTTCCTGTCATTTTTTCCGACCATTGAGGTGATTTTAAATGTGGAGGCCGATCATCTCGATTTCTTCAAGGATTTAGACGATATCCGCCGCTCCTTCCGCCTGTTTGCAGAGAAGCTGCCGAAGGACGGCATTCTGGTCATTAACAGCGATATAACGGATTATGAAAAGATTACGGAGGGGCTGCCCTGCCGTGTCATCACATTCGGCAAAGAGGAGAGCAGCAAATACCGTGCGGAACAAATCCGATTCGATGAACTGGCAAGACCGGTCTTCGACCTGAGTGTGGATGGAGAAACAGTGGATACCGTAGCTTTGGGGGTCCCCGGTGAACATAATGTGTATAACTCCCTGGCGGCTATTGCTGTGTGTATGGAACTGGGGATATCTCTGGAGATGATAAAGAAGGGACTGTGGAAATTCACGGGTACAAACCGCCGCTTTGAGAAGAAGGGAGAGCTGGGAGGCATCACCATTATCGACGATTATGCCCATCATCCGCAGGAAATCAGCGCCTCTCTGGCGACAGCGCTGAATTATCCGCACCGGAAGCTGTGGGTCGTATTCCAGCCTCATACGTATACGCGGACAAAGGCCTTTCTTGACGAATTTGCAGAGGCCCTGTCCATGGCTGACGAAGTAATCTTAGCAGATATCTATGCCGCCCGTGAAACCGACAATTTAGGCATCAGTTCCAAAGATATTGTCGACAGAATCGAGGCGAAGGGGGTAAAAGCCCATTATATTCCGTCCTTTGATGAAATAGAAACATTTATTTTGGAAAACTGTATACACGGTGATTTGTTGATAACTATGGGGGCCGGAGACATTGTAAAAGTGGGAGAAAAGCTGTTAGGTAATTAGTTATCCACATTATCCACATAGTTTTCAACATTTTATGTAAAGAAGCTATGTGGATTTTTTAATTAACATAAATTATTGACTTACAATTTTAGAAATAACGGATTTATGCGGCATTCGACACAAATCCCCATAATTTTTAAGATTATGTATACCTGGTTTCCACATTATCCACATTATCCACAATTACTTTGGTGGATAACTCCCCCTATTTCTTTTTAAGGGGACTTATGGTATACTATGAGCACTTGGTGAGGCAGTTCACGTACAGGGTACAGGATGAAAAGTGAGGTTATGGCGGTGGATTTTAAAAGCAGTTTTAAAGTGAGTGCGACGTTGGTAGCCAACGAGTTTATTGATACATATATGGCATCGGCCAATGGGGAGTATATCAAGGAGTATCTTTTTGTGCTTCGCCATGAGGGGGAAGCGGTGACGGTCTCCATGATCGCGGATGCCGTTAACCACACGGAATCGGATGTAACACGTGCGTTGTCTTACTGGAAAAAGCTGGGGGTTCTGGAGGCTTCTGTGGATAAAGTCCCCGTCGATGGCCCTGATGTGGATAAATGGCCTGCGGCGGCTCAGACGGCCTGCGCCGGCGGCATGATTACGGAAAGTATGGAATCTCCGCTGAATGGAGCGTTTCCGGAGGCCTGTGTGGCTGTACAGTCCTCTTATGACTACGTGGAGAGACCGGTAAAGGGAAGCGGCACCGGTACTGTTGCGTACGGAGAAGCGGCTGTCCCGGAGAAGAGGGAGGCCGTCCTTACCGCCCCGGGACCTGCCTCGGCGCAGGCCCCGGTTAAAAAGACAGAGCCAAGGCCTGTTTATTCCCCGGAGCAGATCAGCGGTCTGGCGGGGGATGAAGACTTTTCCCAGCTCCTATATATTGCCCAGAAATACATGAATAAAGTCTTCACGCAGCGGGAGTGTGAGGTGTTTGCCTATCTCTATGACGGTCTGCACATGACGGCGGAGCTTCTGGAATACGTGGTGGAGTACTGCGTGCAGGGAGGCCACACTAGTATCCGCTATATCGAGACTGTGGCAATCAACTGGCACGAGTCCGGGCTTAAGACGGTGGAGGATGCTAAGGCATATGCTTCTTCCTTTACCCGGGATTCCTTTGCGGTGATGAAGGCCTTCGGTTTAAATGACAGAAAGCCGGGCGATGCAGAGCGTGAGATGATTGACCGCTGGTTTAAGACCTACGGGTTTACCAGGGAGCTTGTCTTGGAGGCCTGTAACCGCACTCTGACGGCCACACACACGCCCAGCTTCAAATATGCGGACAAGATCCTTTCGGGCTGGAAAAAGGCCGGTGTGTGCTCCTTAGAGGACGTGAAACGGCTGGATGAGCAGCATGCGGGGCGCACAAAGGGCAAGGGAAGCGGCAATGGAGCCGGCACCCAGGAGTACAGGGGAGGCGGGAACGGCCGCGGACGAAGTACCAACCAGTTTCAGAACTTTCCTCAGAGAGAGATCGATTATGATGCTCTGGTGCTGCAGCAGTTAACAGAAAATTAAGGAGGGAGACATGTCGCTCAGCAATTCTCAGTATGATGCCATCATGCGTACTTATCAGCAGCAGCAGCTGCAAAACCGCCATGAGCAGGAAAACAGAATAGCGGAAGTTTATAAAAAGATACCTGCCATAAAAGAACTGGACGACTCCATAAGCTCCTGTGCGGTAAAGAGCGCCAGAAGGCTGCTGGACGGTGATCAGGGGGCGTTAAAGGAACTGAGGGCGGAGATTGCGGATTTGAGGGAACAGAAGAGCGTTCTGCTCCGTGCATACGGATTTTCGCCTGACTATATGGAGATGCATTATAAGTGCCCGGACTGCCAGGACACCGGCTACTCGGAAGGCAGGAAATGCCACTGCTTCCGGCAGGCCGAGATGAAATACCTTTATGCCCAGTCCAACATTGAAGAGATTGTAACGCTTGAAAATTTTTCTACTTTTTCTTTTGAATATTTTGATGACTCGTCGGTACTGCCCGTCCTGGGAAGAACGGTGAGGCAGTATATGAAACAGGTAGTGGAAACGTGCCACCGGTTTGTGGACGACTTTTCCACGGAACACGGCAATCTGCTGTTTACGGGGCCTACAGGGGTTGGAAAGACATTTCTGACCAACTGCATTGCCAGAGAGCTGATCGACCGCTATTATTCCGTGATCTATTTATCAGCCAATGATCTGTTCGAGGTATTTTCAAAAAACCGCTTTGAGTATCAGGCGGAGGAAGAGATAAAAGGCATGTACCAGTACATTCTGGACTGTGATTTACTGATCATCGATGACCTGGGGACGGAGCTCAACAACAGCTTTACCTCGTCTCAGCTGTTTTACTGTATCAATGAGCGGCTGAATTCATCGAAGTCCACGATTATTTCCACGAATCATCCGCTGAATGAACTGAGGGACCGTTACACGGAGCGCGTGACTTCCCGCCTGATCAGCAAATATACGATTATTCCGCTCTATGGCGACGATATTCGCCTGCGAAAGAAAGCAAAACGCGCTGATTAACTTGACTATTTCGGCGCATAATGATATAAAAGAACCGTTGTAAGACAAATGGATACGTTGGAGGAGAAGAAATGTTATACGAAGAGAAGACGATTGAGACGATTCCGGTGGGCCCGCTGGGATTAATTCCGCTTAAGAGCTGTACGGAGCTGGGAGCCAAAGTAAACGATTATCTGGTGGACTGGAGACGGGAGCGTGAAAGCGAGCACAAGTCTACGATTGCATTTTCCGGATATCAGAGAGAGTCCTATATCATCGGGGCCAGCACACCGCGTTTCGGTACGGGAGAGGCGAAGGGAACGCTTTCCGAGTCAGTCCGCGGAGACGATTTATACATTATGGTCGACGTGTGTAACTACAGTCTGACCTATTCCCTTTGCGGGATGACAAACCACATGTCTCCCGATGACCATTTTCAGGATTTAAAACGAATCATCGCGGCAGCGGCCGGCAAAGCCCGCCGTATCAATGTGATTATGCCGTTCTTATATGAGAGCAGACAGCACAAGAGATCCAGCAGAGAATCCCTGGACTGCGCACTGGCACTTCAGGAACTGACCAATATGGGTGTTGAGAACATCATTACCTTTGACGCTCACGACCCGAGAGTACAGAATGCGATTCCGTTAAAGGGATTTGAGACGGTTCAGCCGATTTATCAGTTTATCAAATATCTTCTGAGAGAAGAGAAGGAACTGCAGATTGACAGCGACCATATGATGGTGATCAGCCCGGATGAAGGCGGCATGGGACGTGCTGTATACTTTGCCAATGTGCTTGGTCTCGACATGGGTATGTTCTATAAGCGCCGCGACTATACACAGATTGTCAATGGACGCAATCCGATCGTAGCGCATGAATTCCTGGGCAGCAGCGTGGAAGGGAAAGATGTAATTATCGTAGACGACATGATATCTTCCGGCGAGAGCATGCAGGATGTGGCGAAGGAGCTGAAACGGCGTAAAGCGAGAAAAGTCTTTATCTGCTCCACCTTCGGTTTATTCACCAACGGCCTGGCCAAATTTGACGAATACTATGAGAATGGAACCATCGACAGGATTCTGACGACGAATCTGGTATATCAGACACCGGATCTGCTGTCCAGACCGTATTATATCAATGTGGATATGAGCAAGTATATCGCACTGATCATCGATAATCTGAATCATGACGCTTCCTTGAGCGAGCTGCTCAATCCTACGTCGAGAATCAACAGGCTCCTTGACCGTTACCGTGCGGGTGACAGGTAGGAGATCGATGGAACGATTGTCGAAACGGAACGTCTGTCTGGTAGGACTGACATTATTCTCCATGTTTTTTGGGGCGGGAAATCTTATTTTTCCGCCCTTTTTAGGCGCTATGGCAGGGACGAATACCTGGACAGCCATGGCAGGCTTTGCGGTGACGGCCATTGGATTTCCGATTCTGGGCGTGATTGCAGTGGCGAAGGCCGGCGGACTTACCAGTCTGGCGGGCCGGGTCCATCCCGGGTTTGCGTCTGTTTTTACGCTCCTGATCTATTTGTCCATCGGACCGTGTCTGGCAATTCCCAGAACCGCCAGTACCTCGTTTGAAATGGCTGTAATCCCGTTTCTGCATGGCCGCGTTTCTGTGGGGAGGGCTCAGCTTCTGTATTCGTGCCTGTTCTTTGCCATTGCGTTTCTGGTGGCTTTAAAGCCGGATAAGCTGACAGACCGGCTTGGGAAAGTGTTGACTCCGTGTCTGCTGACTCTGATAGCGATTCTGTTTTTCGGCTGCATCTTAAAGCCGGCTTCGGTGTCTGGTTATGGGGGGCCGTCTGAGATGTATCAGAAGAATCCGCTTGTGAAGGGATTTCTGGAAGGATACTTAACGATGGATACCATAGCGGCTCTGAATTTTGGAATTATTATTTCACTCAATATCAGCGCTCTGGGAGTGAAGGCGGAAGCCTCCATCATAAAAGAAACGATAAAGGCCGGAGTGATTGCCGGCGGCATCCTGGTTCTGGTATACGCCGCACTGGCTCATATCGGTGCGGTCGCGGGAGGCGCCTTTGGTTCTTTTGAAAACGGTGCGCAGACCCTGAATCAGATGGTGCGTTTCCTGTTTGGCAAGGCAGGGCTGATTATGCTGGCGGCTATTTTCTTTATCGCCTGTCTCAATACCTGTATAGGTCTGATCAGCTGCTGCAGCCGGTATTTCTGTACGCTTCTGCCCCGGATCGGATACCGGATGTGGGCGTTTATCTTTGCTGTTGTCAGCCTGATCATAGCCAATGCCGGACTGAACCGGATTTTGGAGATATCCGTACCAGTCCTAAATGCAATCTACCCTGCGGCTATCGTACTGATTCTCCTCTCGTTTCTTTTCCCTGACGGGAAGCGGTGGCGGCCGGTTTACGTCTGTTCCATCGTTCTGACCGGAATTACGAGCGTAGCAATGGCACTGCATCAAATCGGCATAACGTCTCTGGGACGCGTGCTGCTCCTGCTTCCCCTGCACAGCCTGAATCTGGAATGGATCAGTCCTGCGGCGGTGGGGATTGTAATTGGAGTATTGGTTCGTTTCAGAGCGGACAAAAGAAAACTGCTTTTTGAGTAAAACCATGGGGCTGGATCCCAGTGGTTATTCTCAAAAAGCAGTTTTTTGTTTTGCCCGGCAGTTCTGTTACGAATTACTAAATACATCAAAACTAAACTGGTGCGCTTCTCCGGATATTGATTCAATACTTAGTTCTATGGGGACATCATACTGGTCATAGACAATATTTTCGATCACCAGCAGCGCGGTACCTTCCGGGACCTCAAGGGAGGCTGCCAGCTGTGGGGGAGCGCTGCGAGCCATGATGGACCTCCTGGAATGGGCGGCATAATCCTGTCTGCACATCAAATCTCCACCAGATGATAAGGGATCAGATTCGCGGTCAGCATCTGCGCCTCCCTCTGATGGCATGTAAAGATAATTATCTGCCCTTCACAGGCCTTCACGAGCCATCTCAGGGCCGTCCTCAGCCTGTCATCGTCATAGAGGACAAAGCTGTCATCAAAGATCAGCGGCATCTCCCCGTGGTCCCCGATGATCAGCCTGGCGGCAGCCAGTCTCAGCGCCAAGTATACCTGGTCCATGGTTCCGCTGCTGACCTGTTCTAACGGAACCAGCTTGGTCTTCGTATTGAGAAACACATTCAGGTTCTCATCCACACTTAAACTGGTATAAATCCCTCCTGTGATCCCTGCGATCAGGTCCGATGCGGTCTTATTTAGATAGAGACCGAAGGAATCCCGGATGGAAGAGGAGAGCGTCGTCATAGTCTCTAACGCCAGATCAATGGCGGCCAGTTCCTCGCGGATTCTGTCATTTTCTGCCAGGATATGCTTCAGGCCTTCTGCCTGGGTCTTGCAGGCGGATAGGTGCTCCAGCTTCTTCTCCAGCTCCCACTGTGTCTTCTGCTGTTTCTCAATGACTTCCCCGCAGGTCTCCTGCCTCCCCTGAAGTTCCGTGATCTCGGCAGCCTTCTGCTCAATCGCGGTTTCCGACTTGGCAATGGCGGAACTCAGCCGCGTAAATTCGGCCATTCTGGCCTGAAATGCCCGCATGGCGTCCATGGATATGGCAGTGTCGCCCAAATGCCTGGAAAATATCTCCTGCAGGACCTTGGCGCTTAATTCCATGTCCTTCTGGCGATGGCGCAGACGAAGGTACAGGATAAGGCCGATCAGATAGAAGATAATGGCGGCCCCCACCGCCGCGGCGATGCAGACCAGGGAATCCATCCCATAAGCAGCTGTCAGGTAATTGCTGTCGCCCAGATAGTAGACTGCGCCGGCACCGCACAGCAGCAGGGTGGCGATAACGAGCGAGAGCACCGAAAGGATCTTTTTCGATTTCCTGCCGCAGACCTCCTTCGCCTCCGTATACTCGTCAAAGGTCCCCTGTGTCTTGATGGAATAGGCGGTGATGGAATCCTGGTCGGTAAACTGATTATTAGCCAGGACCTGTTTGCCTCTGGCCACTTTCTGGATCAGCTCTTCCTTTTCCTTCTGCTTCACTTCCAGCGTATCCTTTACCTCCACGCGCATGCGCTGGTAAGCCTGAATCTGATTCTCATATTCAGGTGAGGCAATCTCTTTTTCCGTATTGCGGATCTCGCTGAGCAGAGAGGTATAGGTGCGGGCGGCCTCCGGAACCATCTGGGATTCCAGCTCCTTGTGCTGGCTCTTTAAAAAGGAAGTAGCCTTTGTGATATTAAGCGCGATATTGCCGGTCGTATTTAAATTGGCGATGTAATTCTTAAGCTCAGACACCATGCCCTCATCGGTAGCGCTTTTTAACTGGCCGATGCTGACCGTGTTGTTGTAAGCAGTCTCACTTAAACCGCTTAAAAGGTCGTCGAGAAATGCCTTTGTCGGTTCGATCTCACGTCCCGCGGTCTCATCCACCACCTTAAATTCTTTCTTGTTTTTCTGAAACGTCCGTTCAATGCGGTAGATGTGGTCCTTATGCTCCAGCCGCAGCTGTCCCTCGTAGGTGCCGCTGTTCTCCCACGGCTCGAACTTGGAGTACAGATCGTTTCTGGAGGCCCGTCCGCGCTGTTTTTCGATGCCGAACAGCATGCCTCTGATAAAGGTATGGATGGTGGATTTGCCGGCCTCATTCTTGCCGTAGACGATATTCAAGCCGTCTTCGAAGGAAAGGTTCCGCCCGTGAAATTTTCCAAAACCGTTAATATAGATATCCAGAATTTTCATTCGGTCAGCTCCTTTCATCCGTAGTGCGCAGCAGCGCGTTGATTCCGTAATACAGCGCCTTCTTTTCTACCTGGCTCATCTCCGGCTTTTGAAGGGCCTGAATATAGAAGCCGATCATATCGCTGGGATGCTCCGCGAACAGCGCTGAGAAATCGTACTGCGGTTCGGATTCATCAATGATTTCCATTATTTTAAAACGCGTGGACAGCATGTCTAAATCAAAGGAGATGTCGGGATCACGCATGCCGCGGATGCGGAACCGGAAAATATTCTCCGGTCCCCGGTTCTGAATCTCCTGGGTAATCTTCATGGCCAGCTCCGTGTTGGTGGTGGCTGTGGTCACGTTGACTGCTAAGGAGATGTACTGAAGCCTTGCAAGGGGAACAAATTTTAAAGAGGTTACCATGCGGGTTACCTCGTTGATCTCACCTACAAACATGCCGTGCTGGCCGGCCTCCGTCTTGTCGAGCGGTTCCGGTGACCCGGAAAATGCCATACGGTTTTCGATCAGCACCTCCGGCTTATGAATATGTCCCATGGCAATGTAGGAGAAATCCAGTGCTCCCATGGCCCCCTTGTCAAAGGGAATGTGGTTGGCGTCGCCGCCGTGCCCCAAAAGAACGTGGATTCTGCCGTTGTTTGGCACCTTCAGATGGTCCAGGCGGTTCTCGGGAATATCCGTGGTATGGTAGGAGAAGCCATAGACCTCCGTGTTGATCTCCTCAAAATAGACGCACTGCAGCTCCTCGTCCATCAGATAAGTCACATTGGGCGCCCAGGTAAAGCTTAAGAGTGCGGAATTGTTCCGGATGCGGTCGTGATTGCCTGCGATGATGACGACGTGAACACCGGGTATCGTAGAAAACAGATAATTGACTTCTTTTAAATCCCTTGCCAGCGGCTGGCGGTGGAATAAATCGCCGGAAATAAACAGGCAGTCGGCTTCCAGCTGTCCCGCCTGTGCGACGGCTTTCGCGAAGGTATCTTTGATATCCTGGGAGCGTTCCTTGCTCCAGGGCTTATCGCTGTCCGGGCTCATGCCCCAGTGAACGTCTGCTATATGTACGAATTTCATAGTCATCACCTCATAGTCCCTCAGTTGTTTCCGGCGCCGTTTTTTTCATCCGGCTTTCCCAGTAAAGATACCACAAATTCCCTGCCGGAAAGGTAGGGAATTTGTGGTAGAATTCTAGAGTTCACAGTTGTTTACGGTTCTTGGGAACGGGACAACGTCGCGGATATTGGACATACCGGTTAAATACATAACACAGCGTTCAAATCCCAGACCAAAGCCTGCGTGGCGGGTGGAACCGTACTTTCTTAAATCGAGATAGAACTGGTAATCCTCTTTCTTTAACCCCAGCTCGTCCATGCGGGCTGTGAGCTTGTCGTAATCGTCCTCTCTCTGGCTTCCGCCGATGATCTCGCCGATACCCGGAACGAGGCAGTCAACTGCAGCCACGGTTTTGTTATCCGGATTCATCTTCATGTAGAAGGCCTTGATCTCCTTCGGATAGTCGGTTACGAAGACGGGTTTCTTGAAAAGCTGCTCTGTTAAATAGCGCTCATGCTCGGTCTGTAAATCGCAGCCCCAGAATACCTTGTAATCGAATTCGTCGTTATGCTTCTCTAAAAGCTCTACGGCCTCGGTGTAGGTGACATGGGCGAATTCGGAATTTAATACATGGTGGAGACGGTCTAAAAGGCCTTTATCCACGAACTGGTTAAAGAAATTCATCTCCTCCGGAGCGTGATCCAGTACATAGCCAATCACGTATTTTAACATGGACTCTGCCAGTTCCATATCGTCGTTTAAATCGGCAAACGCCATCTCCGGTTCGATCATCCAGAACTCGGCGGCGTGGCGGGTCGTGTTGGAATTCTCCGCACGGAAGGTTGGCCCGAAGGTGTAGACATTGCGGAAGGCCATGGCATAGGTCTCTGCGTTTAATTGGCCGCTTACAGTTAAGTTGGTCGGTTTGCAGAAGAAGTCCTGGCTGAAATCCACTTTTCCCTCGTCGGTCTTCGGAATATCGTTTAGGTCAAGCGTCGTCACCTGGAACATCTCGCCGGCGCCTTCGCAGTCGCTTCCCGTGATCAGCGGGGTGTGTACATACACAAAATCGCGCTCCTGGAAGAACTGGTGAATTGCATAGGCGATTAAGGAGCGGACACGAAATACCGCCTGGAAGGTATTGGTACGGGGACGTAAATGGGAGATTGTCCTCAAATATTCAAAACTGTGTCGTTTTTTCTGCAGTGGGTAGTCTGGCGAAGAAGCGCCTTCGATGACGATTTCTGTCGCCTGAATCTCGAATGGCTGCTTGGCTTCCGGTGTGGCGACCAGCGTGCCTTTGATAATCAGAGCCGTTCCGACGCTCAGCCGGGAGATTTCAGAAAAGTTATCCATGGTGTCATGGTAGACGACCTGAAGTGTCTCAAAATAAGTACCGTCACTTAAGACGATAAAGCCGAAAGCTTTGGAATCCCGAAGGCTTCTGACCCATCCGCCGACGGAAATCTCTTTGTTTAAATACTGTTCCCTGTCCTTATATATTTGCCTTACTGTCACTAAATCCATAATGATTTCTCCTTTTGATATGATCGCATACTTATTAAGATTATACTGTATTTTGGGCTGCGATTCAAGGGGGAGACTGTGTAAAAACGCTATATCCGGCATGAAATGTAAAAGAAAACCATATTTAAGGAAAAATGTCGGAAAATGCACAAAAAAGTATAACAATATTTCAAATATTTGTTCACTATTTTTTAAATGTGTGGTATAATGCTAGTACAATAAAATTCTAACAGCAAGAGGTGATAACGTGATTAAAAAAGAAATGATTGCCATGCTTTTGGCAGGCGGCCAGGGAAGCCGTTTAGGTGTACTGACACAGAAGGTAGCCAAACCAGCAGTATCGTTTGGCGGGAAATACCGCATTATCGATTTCCCGCTCAGCAACTGCATCAATTCAGGAGTTGATACGGTCGGAGTTTTGACACAGTATCAGCCATTACGTTTGAACACCCATATCGGAATCGGTATTCCGTGGGATTTGGACCGTAATGTGGGTGGAGTAACCGTTCTCCCACCTTATGAGAAGAGCAAAGGCAGCGACTGGTATACCGGTACAGCCAATGCGATCTACCAGAATCTGGAGTTTATGGAGACGTATAACCCGGACTATGTGTTAATCCTCTCAGGAGACCATATCTACAAGATGGATTATGAGGTTATGCTTGAGTATCACAAAGCGAATAATGCAGATATCACCATTGCTGCCATGCCGGTTCCGATTGAGGAAGCCAGCCGTTTCGGAATTGTAATTACTGATGAGAACAACCGTATCACGGAGTTTGAGGAGAAGCCGGCGAATCCGAGAAGTAATCTGGCGTCGATGGGTATTTACATATTCAGCTGGAAGGTTTTAAAAGAAGCCTTAATCAAGATGTCTGAAGAACCGGGCTGTGACTTTGGCAAGCATATTATTCCGTACTGCCACGCAGCGGGACAGAGAATATTTGCTTATGAGTACAATGGTTACTGGAAGGACGTAGGTACGTTAGGTTCTTACTGGGAAGCCAACATGGAGCTGATCGACATTATTCCTGAATTTAATTTATATGAGGAGTACTGGAAGATTTATACCAAGAGTGATATTATTCCTCCTCAGTATGTGTCTGAAGATGCAGTGATTGAGAGGAGCATCATCGGAGAGGGCTCCGAGATATACGGTGAAGTCCATAACTCTGTGATCGGTGCAGGTGTTACTGTAGCGAAAGGCGCCGTGATCCGTGATTCCATCATCATGCGCGAGAGTGTGATTGGTGCCGGTTCCTCAATTGATAAGGCTGTCATCGCTGAGAATGTTAAGATTGGATCAAACGTCGCACTCGGCGTGGGGGAATACGCACCGAGTAAGTATGATCCGAAGGTATACCAGTTTGACCTGGTTACCGTGGGCGAAAACTCTATTATCCCGGACAATGTCAAAGTTGGAAAGAATACCGCCATTGTAGGGGAGACGATCGTAGAGGACTATCCCGACGGATTACTGGCAAGCGGAGATTACATCATAAAGGCAGGTGGTATGCGATGAGAGCAATAGGAATTGTATTAGCAGGCGGTAACAGTAAGAGAATGCGGGAATTGTCCAACAAGAGGGCGATTGCAGCCATGCCGATCGCAGGCAGCTACCGCAGCATTGATTTTGCACTGAGTAATATGACGAATTCCCATATTCAGAACGTGGCAGTGTTGACCCAGTATAATTCCAGGTCTCTTCATCTCCATTTAAGTTCTTCCAAATGGTGGGATTTCGGAAGAAAACAGGGCGGTTTATTTGTATTCACGCCAACCATTACCGCGGAAAGCAGCGACTGGTACCGTGGAACTGCCGACGCATTATATCAGAATCTTACTTTCTTAAAGAACAGCCATGAACCGTACGTAGTTATCTCGGCCGGTGATGGTATCTATAAGCTGGATTACGGCAAGGTGCTGGAGTATCATATTGAGAAAAAGGCCGATATCACCGTAGTCTGCACGGATCTTCCTGAGGGAGAGGACGTAACCCGTTTCGGTCTGGTGGGAACCAACGAGGACGGCAGAATTACCGATTTTGAGGAGAAACCCATGGTGGCTTCCTCCAATACCGTATCCTGCGGAATCTATGTTATCAGAAGACGTCAGTTAATTGAGCTGATTGAGCGCTGCGCCATGGAAGACCGCTACGACTTTGTCAATGATATTCTGGTGAGATATAAGAATTTAAAGAGGATCTATGCATATAAGATGGATTCTTACTGGAGAAATATCGCCTCCGTAGAATCCTATTACAGAACGAACATGGATTTCTTAAAGCCGGAAGTCAGAGATTACTTCTTCCGCCAGTATCCGGATGTATATTCCAAGATCGATGATCTGCCGCCGGCAAAGTATAATCCCGGCGCAGTCGTGAAGAACAGCCTGGTATCCAGCGGAAGCATCATTAACGGTGTAGTTGAGAATTCCGTTCTGTTTAAAAAAGCCTATATTGGAAATAACTGTGTGATTAAGAATTCCATCATTTTAAATGATGTTTATATTGGGGACAACACGGTTATTGAGAACTGTATTGTAGAAAGCCGGGATACAATCCGCGCGAATACGACTTACATAGGTACACCGGACAATATTAAAATTGTCGTAGAGAAAAACGAAAGATACACATTATAGGTAATGTGACGGGAAGGGGTTTTGACATGCAGATTACAGATGTTAGGGTAAGACGTATCGAAAAAGAAGGAAAGATGAAGGCTATCGTATCAATTACACTGGATAATGAGTTTGTAATCCATGATATCAAGGTAATTGAAGGGGAGAAGGGATTGTTTATCGCCATGCCGAGCCGGAAGGCAGCAGACGGAGAATACCGAGACATCGCACATCCGATTAATTCGAATACCCGTGACATGATTCAGAGAGTAATCCTGGACAAATATGAGACAACCGCATTGGAACTGCCGGAGGAAGAGGCAGCAATGGCCTGACGTTAGAGTTGGGACAGGCAGCAGAGAAGTGAAGTTTGAATGAATAGAAGCCGCATGGAGGGCCGATTGGCCGCCATGCGGCTTTGCTGGCTTAAAAAAGCAATTTACATATGGGGGACAGGCGGGTTATAATGGAGGTAGCGTTTAGATAGTTTATGACAAGGAGAGGAAGTACGAATATGACAATCAAAATTGGTATATTAGGATATGGGAATCTCGGTAAGGGCGTGGAGTGTGCAGTGAAGCATAATCCGGATATGGAGTTGGCGGCTGTCTTTACCAGGAGAGACAAAGCGTCGTTAAAAGTACTGACGCCCGGAGTGAAGGTTTGTTCCGTCCAGGAGGCGGAGTCGATGAAGGATGAGATCGATGTGATGATTTTATGCGGCGGCAGCGCTACGGACCTTCCGGTTCAGACGCCGGAGCTTGCGAAGAACTTTCATGTCGTTGACAGTTTTGATACACATGCCAGGATACCGGAGCATTTTGAAGCGGTGGATGCGGCGGCGAAAGAGAGCGGTCATGTGGGGATTATCTCAGTGGGATGGGACCCGGGAATGTTTTCCCTGAACCGTCTGTACGGCAGTGCTGTTCTGCCGGAGGGAAAGGATTATACTTTCTGGGGCAGGGGAGTCAGTCAGGGCCATTCCGATGCGATTCGCCGCGTGGAAGGCGTGAAGGATGCCAGACAGTATACGGTGCCGGTAGAGGCTGCACTGCAGGCTGTGAGAAATGGAGAAAACCCGGAGCTGACTACAAGGCAGAAGCATACGAGAGAGTGCTTTGTGGTGGCGGAAGAAGGGGCTGATTTAAAGCGGATTGAGGAAGAAATCGTGACGATGCCCAACTACTTTGCCGATTACGATACGACGGTCCATTTTATCAGTGAAGAAGAGCTTATGAGAGATCATAAGGGGATTCCGCACGGCGGTTTCGTGATACGCACCGGAAAGACCGGATGGGAGAATGAGCACAGCCATGTGATCGAGTACAGCCTGAAACTGGATTCCAACCCGGAATTTACGGCTTCTGTCATTGCAGCATACGCGAGAGCGGCATACCGTCTGGGGAAAGAAGGCGTAACGGGCTGTAAAACGGTATTTGATATTGCGCCTGCGTATTTAAGTTCTATGAGCGGGGAAGAATTAAGAAAACATCTGCTGTAGGAACAGGAGGAAAAGGCATGGCGGCGAAAGAGATGGTTCTTTATTATCAGCCGGCGAAAGAAAAAGAGGCCGGCAATGCATCAAAAGCGGCAAAGTTAAAGGGTGTTCTGATTCGTATGGGAGTCAGAATTAAAAATATTACACCGGAGCAGACCGGGCAGACGATTGGCTATCTGGCCGGTTTTGACGGATTCGATGAGATGGAACCGCAAGAGGGAAGCGTGGCTTCGGAAATCGATGAAGAGATGCTGGTTATGAAGAATTTTACGAACCGGCGTATTGATGAGCTGCTCGTGGGACTGCGGCGGGCCGGTGTGCCGAAGATTGAATTAAAGGCGGTCGTCACAGAGACGAACTGCGGATGGTCCTTTTATGCTCTGTACGAAGAGCTTAAGAAGGAACGGGAAGCCATGACGAAGAAAGAGGAAGACTAATCGGGATCAGGGCGAAATGATATTATTTAACTGAAAGAAGGAGAAGTACCGATGGATAACGAAGGAAAGAAGGCGGCACAGACAGACCGGCAGGCGTTACTGGGGCGTCTGAGAGACACCAGGGAACTGTATGTGATTGTTTCAGCGTGTACAAAGCTGCCGTATGTTGTATGTGCCCCGGAGACATTTGACGACGAGGTGCTGGTGTTTTTTAAACCGGAGGAAGCAGAAGCCAGGGCAAAGAGCCTGGCGGCGGAAAAGATTCCGGTGAGCGTTGTAAAAATGGAAAATAAACAGCTGCTTTTGTTCTATACAAATTTATACACAATGGGAGTCAACGCGATTTCCCTTGAAGATTCCGGGAAGGAAGAACTCATCCAGCTGGAGGACTTTGTCAGACGGAGAGGAGACGAGCCCGGCGAGGAAGGAAAAGTCTGGGTAGAGAATCCGGCGCTGCACTTGACTGCCCTGTATTATATGCAGGAGGCGAGAAGACAGCCGGGGCCGGAGATGAATTCCAAACTTATGGAGTTGCAGGAAGAGATTGAGATGCATTTCCGCAAGGGCAATTTCATACTGGCCATACAGAAGGAAGGCAATGGAATCCCTCTTGTAAAGATGAAAAATGGGGATGTCTATCAGGCGGCATTTACAGATATTCTGGAATTTCAGAAGTTTAACCGGGAAGACCAGCTGCGGCCGGTAATCGTTCCGGCGGAAAAGGTCTCCCAGGTACTGGCAGGGGATGCCATCGGTGTTATCTTAAACCCCATGGGAATTAATCTTCCGCTGGCAGTGAACCGCCCGCCGAAACAGGAAAACAGGCAGTAGGAAGATGCGCAGGTGGCGGCAGAGAGAGTTGGCAGCTCTTTCTGCCGCTGTTTTTGTGATTATTTGGGGGGGGCTGGTTCTCGTGTCATGGTTGCGGTGTCAAGGCTGGGGAGGCTTGACCGTTCGAACGGACAGAGAATGCCTGATGAAACTGGCAGAACGGAATGCGGACAGAAGCCGGATTCCTGTAGACGCAGCTGGTATTCTTGCGCGTTTTGGTGGAATCCTGTATAATGGAGTCAGTGGGTGAGGTAAACGATGAAGAAGATATTTTCGTATTATTTAAAGCCGTATTATCTGCGTATGGCAGTCGGTTTTCTTATTAAATTTACAGGAACGCTGATGGATTTATTCCTTCCGTGGACACTGGCTTATATGATCGATACGGTGATTCCGGCAAACCAGAGGCCGGAAATATTTTTGTGGGGATTTTTCATGATTTTCTGCTCGGTTCTGGCAGTGGTGTTCAGTGTTGCGGCGAACCGGATGGCCTCCCGGGTGGCGAGCAGCGCGATTGAAACGATCCGGGGAGATTTGTTTGAGAAGGTGAGCCGTTTATCCAATACGGAGATTGACCGCTTCACCAGGCCTTCTCTGATATCCAGGCTGACAAGTGACACGTATAATGTTCACCAGATGCTTGGAAGAGTCCAGAGGCTGGGAGTTCGTGCGCCCATCCTGTTGATCGGCGGTATTACCATGACCATGGCGCTGGACCCGGTTCTGGCGTGTATTTTGCTGGCGGTTCTTCCGCTGCTGACTTTGGTGGTGGTCGTGGTATCAAAGAAGACGATTCCCATGTTTTCCGTCCTTCAGGACCGGGTGGACCGGTTCGTCCGGCTGATTAGAGAAGATATCGCGGGTATCCGTGTGATTAAGGCATTGTCAAAGGAATCGTATGAGAGGGAGAGGTTTGATCAGGCGAACCGCGAGGTGGTGGACTGGGAACGGAAGGCGACCGTGACCACCAGCATCACCAATCCCGTCATGAATGTACTCTTAAATCTGGGCCTTGTGGCGGTGATTCTTACCGGGGCTTTCCGTGTGAACCAGGGGACGTCAGAGGTCGGAAAGATTCTTGCCTTCATGACGTATTTTACGATTATTCTGAATGCGCTGATGTCTATTTCCAGGCTGTTTATCATGATTTCGAAGGCAGCGGCATCTGCAGCACGTATCGTAACGGTGCTGGAGGCGGATCAGGAGATGGTTCTTCAGGAGCTGGAGACGGATGAGGAAGCCGCGATGGCGGAAGCGGAGGCTGATTCGGTTCATGTAGAATTTGATCACGTGTCCTTTTCCTATAATAAGGTTGAAAATAATCTGGAGAATATCAGTTTCCGGCTGAAGCGAGGAGAGACGCTGGGGATTATAGGGGCCACGGGAGCAGGGAAGACGACGATTGTGAACCTGCTGATGCGTTTTTACGATGCCGATCAGGGAACGGTACGCATTGATGGGAAGGATGTGCGCACCATGGGGCTTCATGAGCTTCGGAAGCGTTTCGGAGCCGTATTTCAGAATGATACGATATTTGAAGATACCATTATGGAAAATATTAATATGGGAAGAGATTTAAGTGAAGAGGCGGTTATGGAAGCCGTTCTTTACGGACGAGCCAGCGAGTTTGTGGCGGAAAAAGGCGGAATTTCGGAACAGCTGGATATTAAAGGGGCCAATTTAAGCGGCGGCCAGAAGCAGAGAATTCTGATTGCCAGGGCGCTGGCGGCCAGACCGGATATTCTGATTCTGGATGATTCCTCCAGTGCGCTGGACTATAAGACGGATGCGGCGCTTCGAAAGGAATTGAGAGAACATTTCGCGGAAACCACCTGTGTGATTATCGCCCAGAGGATCAGCTCTATTATGAACTCCGATCACATTATGGTTCTGGAGGATGGGCAGATGATCGGATACGGGACACATCGGGAACTTATGGAGACATGTGAAATTTATCGGGAAATCGGAAAATCCCAGATGGGAATATAAGGGGGCGGGATCATGGCTGCACGCAGCAGAAGTGAAAAGCGGCTGGATGCCGCATATAATGAGCCGCAGGGCCGTTCTTTGATTCAGAGAAAGCACACTATACTCCGCCTGGGCCGCTACATGATACAGTATAAATGGCTGCTGCTTCTGGCGTTTGTTATGACGGTGGGGAGCAACCTGCTGGCTTTGGTGGGGCCCATGCTGTCGGGATATGCGATTGACGCCATTGAACCGGGGATCGGAAAGGTGGATTTTTCGAGGGTTTTTCATTACGCCGGGTGGATGGCGGCGTTTTATGTGATTTCTTCGGTGTTGTCTTACGCGCTTTCTGTTCTGATGATCACCATCAGCCGAAAGGTGGTCTACCGGATGAGGAAGGATGTATTCGATAAGATGCTGGCCCTTCCTGCGGGATATTACGACTTACACCAGACGGGAGACATCATCAGCCGCATATCCTATGACATTGATACGGTTAATGAGTCGCTGTCCAGCGACCTGATACAGATTTTGACCACAGTGATCACGGTAGCAGGCGCTCTTTACATGATGGTGGTGATATCACCGAGGCTGGTGTTGGTATTTGCCTTTACGGTGCCGCTCTCCGCCTGTATTACAAAGTTCGTTACAGGCAGGACTCGTCCTCTTTTCCGGGCAAGATCGGCAAGTCTGGGGAATTTAAACGGGTTTGTGGAGGAGATGGTAACCGGCCAGAAGACGTTGAGGGCTTATTGCCAGGAGGAACATGTGATTCAAAAATTTGCGGTGAAGAATAAGGAGGCTGTGGAGACGTATTACCGGGCGGAGTACTATGGCAGCATGGTAGGTCCCATGGTTAATTTCATCAACAATCTTTCACTGTCTTTAATCAGTGTTTTTGGAGCCCTTCTTTATCTGGCCGGGTACATGACGGTGGGCAGGATCTCTTCCTTCGTGTTGTATTCGAGAAAGTTTTCCGGCCCGATCAATGAGGCTGCCAATATCATGAGTGATTTACAGTCTGCGCTGGCCGCGGCGGAGCGGGTGTTTGCTCTGATGGATGAGATTCCTGAGGCAGCAGATATGCCGGGCGCTATAGAACTGGGGCGCGGAGAGGAAGAAGTCAGGGGAGAGGTCGAGCTGTCCCACGTGGACTTTGGGTATGACCGGGACCGGATTATTCTGCATGATCTGTCTCTGAAAGCGGATCCGGGTAAGCTGATTGCGGTGGTGGGCCCTACAGGCGCGGGAAAAACGACGCTGATCAATCTTCTGATGCGGTTTTACGATCCGAACTCAGGAGAAATCCGGGTGGATGGCCATGAGATCCGCGGTGTGACAAGAAAAAGCCTTCGGAAGTCTTACGCCATGGTTCTGCAGGATACCTGGCTGTTCCATGGGAGTATCTATGAGAATCTGGCATACGGTAAAGAAGGGGCGACGATGGAGGAGGTCATGGCAGCGGCGAAAGCAGCCAGAATTCACTCGTTTATCAAGCGTCTGCCGGATGGCTATGAAACAATTCTGACAGACGACGGGACAAATATATCAAAGGGACAGAAGCAGCTGCTGACCATAGCGCGTGCGATGCTTCTGGATGCAAGAATGCTGATCCTGGACGAGGCCACCTCCAATGTGGATACGAGGACGGAGATTCAGATCCAGGAAGCTATGAGGAAGCTGATGGAAGGAAAGACGTGCTTCGTGATTGCGCACCGGTTATCGACCATACGAAACGCCGATCTGATCCTGGTTATTAAGCAGGGAGAAGTGGTGGAGAAAGGAAATCATGAGGAATTAATGAGGGCAGAGGGGGAGTATTATCAGATGTATACGGCTCAGGGGGAGTGAATGAGAGCAGTGCGCAGCGCAGCGGAGCTGTGCACTGCGGATGTTACAGTTCACACCCTGTCCGGTGCCCTGCAGCCCGCTGATTGTTCAAAATTCCTAAAAAACCATCTAAACATTGACAAATATTGAGTAATATGCTATTTTTAATATAAACAGACAGGAAACGATCCACTCGTTTTTATTTTTTAAACTCAACCTATCATACAGCATATAGCATATAGGTTGCGGCTAAATGTCACTCATGCATTCAATTCATTATCGTATGAGATCATCGTACGGGATAAGGGAAAGAAGTGCATAGAATATGTCAATCAGCCATCCCTTCGCCCCCTTTTCTGCCAGTGGAAGAGACGGAATGAGCGGAAATGGCATGTATTGCACCCGGGGATCAGTAAAATTCGTCAGGTGCTCATATCAAGGAGGACATCAATATGAAAAGACCAGTAACAGCGGCAATTGCAGGTCTGGGCAACAGGGGAAATGATATCTATGCCCATTATCAGCTTGTAGCGCCGGAGGAGATGAAGGTGGTGGCCGTCGCGGACCCTGTGGCAAAGAAGAGGGAGGCTGCCAGAGCAGAGTACGGTGTAGCACCTGAAAACTGTTTTGAAACCGTGGAGGACTTATTAAAACAACCGAAACTTGCCGATGTCCTGGTAATTGCGACTCAGGACAAGCAGCACGTGGCCCAGGCAGTGGAGGGAATTAAAAAGGGATATCATATTCTCTGTGAAAAGCCTATTTCCCCAAGTCTGGAGGAATGTCTTCTATTGCAGAAAACAGCCCATGAGTACGGCCGTATGGTAGCGGTGGGACATGTGCTCCGTTACACTCCGTTTTACTCAAAGATAAAAGAAGTGATTGAGTCCGGACAGATCGGGGATGTGGTCAGTGTCCAGGGACTCGAGAATGTAAAATACTGGCATCAGGCTCACAGCTTTGTGAGAGGAAACTGGCGGGATTCGGTGGAGACGAGCCCTATGATCCTTGCAAAGTGTTGTCATGACATGGATATTTTCGTTTGGCTTCTGGGAAAGAAGTGCAGACGGGTTTCGTCCTATGGATCTACGTATCTGTTTAAAGAATCAATGGCGCCGGAAGGATGTGCCATGCGCTGCCTCGACGGGTGTGCGGCGAAAGAGAACTGTCCATATGATGCGGAAAAGATTTATATTACGGATAAGGGAACCGGAATCCGTCATGTGGTTGACGAGAAGCTGACCGGTGACGACGCGTGGCCGTGCTGCGTACTCTCTCAGACGCTGACTGAGGAGGCGATCTATGAGCAGATAAAGACGGGCCCATACGGCCGATGTGTGTATCACTGCGATAATAATGTGGTGGACCATCAGGTGGTCAATATGGAATTTGAAGGCGGTGTGACGGTTAATTTCACCATGAGTGCCTTTACCAGCAGCGGGGGCCGCGATATTAAGGTTATGGGAACTATGGGAGATATCATCGGTGATTTACATACAGGAATTGTGAAGGTCACAAACTTTGGAAAAGAGACGGAGATTTATGATATCAATGCGACTGCAGGTGATTTATCCGGTCATGCAGGCGGCGATAACCGCCTGATTCATGATTTTCTGGAAGCGGTAGTGGAGGGAGAGACAAAGGGGCAGTTAAGGACCGGCGTTGATGTTTCCATACAAAGCCATATCATTGCTCTGGCGGCAGAGTATTCCAGAGTCCATAAAGGTGAAAATGTGGATCTGGAGGAGTTTATTCAGAGTGAAAAATATAAAGAGCTTTAAGGGAATCCATTATTTATAAAGCGTTAGAGAAGGAGAGGAATTCTATGAAAAAAAGATGGTTAGCTTTATGTCTGGCAACAGTGATGGCGGCATCCTTAACTGCATGCGGCAGTTCCAAGACGTCTGCGCCGGATACAACGGGAACAGAGACGGCTGCGGCAGGCAGTGAGACGAAGGCCGGAGGCGAAACGAAGGCAGAAGAGGCACCGGCAGGTGCGGTGGAACAGGTGGTGACCATTCCGATGTTCAGTGATCCGGATACGCTGGATCCGGGACGCTCCGATGACGAGCAGAAGAATGCTATCGTACTGGAGATTCAGGAAACGTTAATCCGTCTGATGGACGGCAAGGTAACACCGGGTGGCGCCGAGAGCTGGGAGACCTCCGACGACGGACTGGTATGGACCTTTAAGCTGAGAGACAATCAGTATTCTGACGGTACGGCTGTAACAGCACAGGATTATGTGAATTCAATTCGCAGAATCTTTGATCCGGAGGTTAACTGCCACAATGCAGGAATCTTCTACTGCATCAAAGGAGGAGAGGATTTTAATACGGGAAAGGGAAGCAAGGAAGATGTAGCGGCGAAAGCAATTGATGACAAAACTCTGGAAATCACTCTGACAGAACCGCTTCCATATTTCTTACAGCTGATGACATTTGCCAATGTGACTCCGGTTCCGGAATCCAAGACCCAGGGCGAGAAGAACTCTTCCTACGGTGCGACGGCAGAGGAACTCAGCAGTTCAGGACCATTCTACGCGGCAGAGTGGACCCGCGGTTCCAAAATTGTGTTGAAGAAGAACCCGAATTACTGGGATGCGGCAAATGTAAAACTGGAAACAGTCAACATGGTGCTGGCACAGGACGAGAATACGAGAGAGCAGATGTTTAATCAGGGCCAGCTCGATATCTTGAGAAAGGTCCGCAGTGAGTACGCGGATACATTAAAGGCCAAAATTGACGGAGGCGAGGTACAGCTTTTAGAGGGACCGCAGCCGAGATACAGTTATATCTGCTTTAATAACGAGGATCCGGATGGGATCTTTACCAACGAAAAAATCCGTATGGCATTCTCTATCGCTCTGGACAGAGAATCGCTGGTTAAGAACGTTATGAAGAAGGATCAGGCTGCATACGGTATGATTCCTTACGGTTTGAGTATTGGCGAGGAACTGTTCCGGGATGTTTATCCGGAACCGATGAAGGATTTCCTGGCTCAGGATCCGAAAGCACTCCTGGAAGAGGGCTTAAAAGAGATTGGAAAAGAAGGAGAGCAGATTACGGTTACATTCCTTCAGAAAAACTCGGATAATGATACGAAGGTTCAGGCAGAGTATTACCAGAATCAGTGGCAGACAAAGCTGGGCGTTATTGTGAAGATTGACACGGCGTCTGACAACTCTTCCTTTAACAACCAGGTATCCAAGGGACTGTATCAGGTATGTCAGACCGGCTGGGGCGCGGACTATAATGATCCGATGACATTTATGCAGTGCTATATGACAGGAGACGGCAACAATCCGGCATTCTTCTCCGATGCCAGGTATGATGAACTGGTGGAAGCGTGCAAGACAGAATCTGACATGAAGGTGCGCGGTGAAAAATTTGCGGAAGCAGAGAAGATTATAACAGTGGAACACTGTGGTCTGGCACCGATTACCTTTACATACGACAAGAATGTGGCAAAGAGCAGCGTGAAGGGCTTCTATATCAATGGAGCCGGCGGCCCGGCAATCGAACTGAAAAGTGCATATGTAGAATAGAATTAAGAGATCAGAACATGGACTTTGACAATGCGGGGCAGGTATTTACTGCCCCGCATTGTGCGTGAAACCAGATCGGTTATGGGGAAACGCATGAGTCAGAAACAGGATGGGAGGTTCAAGATGGTAAAATATATTTTGAAGAAGATCGGTTATATGATAGTTACACTCTGGGTAATTCTGACGATAACCTTCTTCCTGGTCAGCGTCATTCCGGGCGATCCAATGCAGGCGGACACCAAGGTGCTTCCCGAGGCGGTTGTGGAGAACTTAAAGGCCCGGTGGGGACTGGATAAACCCATAGGAGAACGGTATGTCATTTATTTGAAAAATCTTCTCCATGGAGAACTGGGAGAGTCTTATAAGACCCCGGGGCTTACGGCAAATCAGATTATTAAGGACAGGTTCCCGGCTTCCGCAAGGCTCGGAATTCAGGCTGTGGTGTTAGGGCTGGTTCTCGGACTGCTTCTGGGAATTCTGGCGGCCTTTCACCGGGGAACCTGGATTGATTTTATTACAATATTCATTGCGATCGTGGGGGTATCTATCCCAAGCTTTGTATTTGCCGCCCTGCTCCAGAAATACGGCGGCGGTGACTATTTCCCGATTGTCGGCTGGGTATCACCCGGAATGAAAATACCTGACATTTTCCGGTATACGGCGCTGCCGACACTGGCAGCTTCCATCGGCGGCCTGGCTACGTATTCACGGTTTATGCGGTCTTCGGTGCTGGATGTGCTGAGCTCCGACTATATCCTGCTGGCCAAGGCAAAGGGGCTGTCGAATTGGAAAATCATAACGCGCCATGTACTGCGCAACAGCATCACTCCCATTATTTCCATTGTGGCGCCGCAGGTGGCGGGAATTGTGACCGGATCCTTTGTTATTGAGAGAATTTTCTCCATACCGGGCCTGGGCCGTTACTACGTGGACAGCGTCAATGGCCGTGATTACCCGATGGTTCTGGCCACGACCATCTTTTTTTCCTTCATCTTCATTCTTTCGATTGTCGTGATGGATATTTTATATGCAATTGTCGACCCGAGAGTCCGTAAGGGCATTATTGAAGGAAAGTAAGGAGGAGAGCCATGGAACAGGGAAATGAAATGACAGTTACAAAAGATCTATTCCGGCGTGTCGGAGTGGATGAACAGAAATCAGAATCCGTGGTGCGCCCCAGTATCTCCTACTGGCAGGACGCGGTCCGGAGGTTAAAACAGAATAAGGTGGCTATGGTAAGCCTGGTTGTGCTCCTGTTAATTCTGGTGATGTGCGCCATAGGGCCATATATTTATCCCCATCCGTTTGATGAGCAGAATATTGAGTTTACGAATCAGGCGCCTTCCCTGCAGCACTGGTTCGGGCTGGATGATCTGGGGCGAGATATCTTCGCGAGAATCTGGATGGGGGGAAGAATCTCCTTAACCATTGGAATTGTGGGGGCGTTTGTGTCGCTTGTAATTGGAGTGCTGTATGGCGGAATCAGCGGATACTGCGGCGGTCTTGTGGATGATATTATGATGAGAATCGTGGAAATCCTGGTAGGAGTGCCGTATATGGTGGTGGTCATTATCATGTCCGTGGTGTTGGGAAAAGGTATGACTTCCCTGCTGATTGCGCTGTGTATCACAAGCTGGACGAATCTGGCGCGAATTGTGAGAGGACAGGTGCTGGAACTGAAGGAGAGCGAATACGTTCTGGCAGCCCGGGCGCTGGGAACGCCTCCTCTTCAGATCATTGTGACGCACCTTCTTCCCAATACACTGAGCCTGATTATCATCAATACGACTTTTTCCATACCATCATTTATCTTTGCCGAGGCATTTTTAAGCTTCGTAGGGATGGGAATTCAGCCGCCGCTTACAAGCTGGGGAGCTATGGCCGCTCTGGGGCAGCAGCAAATGTCTTATTATCCCCATGAGCTGATTTTTCCGGCGCTGGCAATCTCCTTGACCATGCTGGCATTTAACCTGCTGGGCGATGGACTCCGGGATGCGTTTGATCCGAAGCTGCGCCAGTAATATGGTTTGTGAATAATAGAGGAAAGGCAGGCATTACCTATGAGTCAACCATTACTTGAGGTTAAAAATTTAAAGGTATCATTTCATACATATGCTGGGGAGGTACAGGCGGTCCGGGGCGTGGATTTTACGCTGGAGGCCGGAAAAACCATGGCGATCGTGGGGGAGTCCGGAAGCGGAAAAACGGTGACTTCCAAGGCGGTTATGGGGTTAATTGCCTCACCGCCGGGTGAGGTAAAGAAAGAGAGCAGTATCCTGTTTGAAGGTACGGACATTTTAAAGTATACGGAAAAACAGTGGCAGGATTACAGAGGCAAGGATGCGGCCATGATTTTTCAGGATCCCATGACATCTCTCGATCCGACCATGAAGATCGGGCGGCAGATCATGGAAAGTATTGTGGAACATCAGAAGGTGGGAAAACGGGAAGCCATGCAGAGGGCCATAGAACTGCTTAAAAAGGTGGATATTCCCAATCCGGATGAGAGAGTTCATCAGTATCCTTATGAATTTTCAGGCGGAATGCGCCAGAGAGTGGTTATCGCTATCGCGCTGGCCTGCAATCCGAAGCTGATGATTGCGGATGAACCGACTACGGCGCTGGATGTCACGATTCAGGCACAGATCATCGGCCTGTTAAAGGAGATACAGAAAGCAAACAATACATCGGTTATTATGATTACCCACGATCTGGGAGTCGTGGCCGGTATGGCGGATACGATTGCGGTTATGTATGCGGGGTGTATTGTGGAATACGGTAATGTTTTTGATATTTTTAACGCTCCGCAGCATCCATACACCAATGCCCTCTTAAACGCGGTTCCCAGACTGAATGTGGAGAATAAAGCGCAGCTGGAGGTGATTCCAGGGACGCCGCCGGATCTCATATCACCGCCAAAGGGCTGCGGATTTGCCACGAGATGCAAGTACTGTATGGAAATATGCCGTCAGGCGCCGCCGGAATATACGGAGGTATCAGATACCCACAAGGCAGCCTGCTGGCTCCATCATCCGATGGCCAGAGAGGCATTTGATTACGATGATATAAGGAGGGTTTTTGAAGCATGACAGGGATAGAAAAAGATAATCAGAAACCCATGGTCCATGTGGAACATTTAAAAAAGTATTTTCAGGTACGGAAAAAGGGGATTTTAAAGGCGGTGGACGACGTATCCTTCGATATCTGTGCCGGAGAGACTCTGGGACTGGTGGGGGAGTCGGGCTGCGGCAAGACAACCTGCGGGCGTACGGTTGTAAAGCTGTATCCGGCTACATCGGGAACCATTGAGTTCGATGGAAGAGATGTGGGCCGGTTAAAGACAAATGAGGAGATAAAATGGTTTAAAAAGAACGCTCAGATCATCTTTCAGGACCCTTATGCTTCTCTGGACCCGCGTATGACAGTGGGCGATATTGTCGCGGAAGGTATGAAGAACCATGATTTATATCCGGGGAAGGAGCGTATGGAACGGGTCCATGAGCTGCTTAATCTGGTTGGACTTAACAAGGAACATGCCAACCGGTTCCCTCACGAGTTTTCCGGCGGCCAGCGACAGCGTATCGGCATTGCCAGAGCACTTGCTGTAGACCCGAAGTTTATCGTCTGTGACGAACCCATATCAGCGCTGGATGTGTCAATTCAGGCCCAGGTGGTCAATTTGCTGGTGCGTCTTCAGAAAGAACTGGGGCTGACATACCTCTTTATTGCCCACGATTTATCCATGGTGAAACACATCTCGGACCGGGTGGGGGTTATGTATATGGGCCATATTGTGGAGCTGGCTTCCAGTGCGGAACTGTACCGGAACCCGCAGCATCCGTATACGAAGGCACTGCTGTCGGCAATTCCCGTGCCGGATCCGGAGTTTGAACGATCGAAGACGCTCATTCCGCTGGAAGGAGAGGTGGGGAGTCCGATCAACTGCAGTGAGGGATGCAGATTCGAAAAACGGTGTAAATACGCGACGGAAAAATGCCGCAGTGTGACTCCGCAGCTTACGGAAATAGAGACGGGACATTACGTCTCCTGCCATCTTTTAAACCAGGCAAAAGGCCATTGATTGACAGTCTCTGTTTATTATGATATGGTTAAAAAAATATTATTTTTAAGAGAGAGAGCACGATGGTTAATAAGATAAAGAGGACTTCCCTCCAGTCCGAGATCATACGGTTTATTCTGGATTATATCAGAGAACATGATTTGAATCCGGGGGATAAACTTCCTTCACAGGAGAGTCTGCTGGCCATGATGGGGGTCAGCAGGACTTCTCTGAGGGAGGCCATGAAGACGCTGGAAGCCAGGGGGATTCTGGAAATTCAGAATGGAAAAGGCGCCTATGTGGGCGGTTTGGTGGATGCTGACGGTGTGCAGGTCATTGATTTTACACAGGAAAAGGAACGTCTTCTGGAAGCACTGGAAGTGCGCAAGATTCTGGAACGGGAGATTTTACGGATGCTGATCCATACCATCACCGATGAGGAGTTAAAGGAACTGGGAGAGATTAAGGACATCCTGATGAGCAAATACCGGAGGGGGCTGCAGCAGACGGCGGAGGATAAAAAGTTTCATTATACCATCTACCGGCTTTGCCATAATCAGGTAATGTATCAGCTGATTCTGTCTTTAAACAATGTGATGGAGAAGTTCTGGGAGTTTCCTCTTAATATGGAGGACCCGTTTCTGGAGAGTATTCCGCTCCATGAAGAACTTTACGAGGCGATCTGTGAAAAGAATGTAAGGAAAGCGCAGTCTATCAATGACAAGCTGTTAGAGGCAGTTTACAGAGATATCAGAAAACAGAGGTAACAGATATGGATTCAGGGGGCATAAACAGAAGCGGTTCATGCGCCCTCATTTAGACCTATCACATAGCATATAGGTGTGAAGAAAAGGGGGATAAGATGACAGATCAATCGGAATATTTAAAAAATGATAAGCTGATAACATCTCATTATGGGGAGGAATTTGAGCATTATTACAATGCCGTTGTTCCTCCGATTTTTATGAATTCTCTCAATGTCTTTGAGACGGTTGATGATTACTATGACAGCGATAAAACGGATAAGCATGTTTACTGCTATGGGCGGGTACAGAACCCGACGGTACGGATTCTGGAGGATAAAGCAGCGGCTCTGGAGCAGGGGACCGGTGCTCTGGCGTTTGCTTCGGGCATGGCGGCGGCGACGACAGCGGTTCTCACGGTCTGTAAGGCCAAAAGCCATGTGGTCTGTATTCGAAGTGCTTATGGACCCTTAAAGACGTTTCTCAATGAATACTGCAGGGAGCACCTGAATATGAGTGTCACGTATGTCAAAGGGGACGATACGGAGGAGTTTGAACATGCTGTCACAGATCAAACGGATTTAATTATTCTGGAAAGCCCTTCTTCGGTTGTGCTGTCCCTTCAGGATATTCATGCGGTATCTGAAATTGCAAAGAAACACCATGCTTACGTTTATATCGACAACAGCTTTTGTACACCGATTTACCAGAAGCCGCTCTTGCTGGGCGCGGATATCGTGATGCATACCGCCTCCAAATATATGGGGGGGCACAGCGATATTATCGGAGGAGTCCTGGCTGTGAAGGACGAGGAACTCATGGCGAGGCTGAGGCAGCAGAGAGAGCTTTTTGGCGGGATCATAGGTCCGATGGAGGCATGGTTAATCATTCGCGGCCTGCGGACGATGGAGGTGCGTGTGGAACGGCATCAGGCAACAGCCATGGAAATCGCGGAGTTTTTAGAGAGTCATCCAAAGGTGAGAAAGGTCTATTATCCGGGACTTTTGTCTCATCCGCAGCATGAACTGATGAAACGGCAGCAGGGCGGAAATACGGGGCTTTTGAGTTTTGAGATTAAAGGAAGCGTGGAACAGGCAAAGGAAGTGGCACAGCGGCTTAAAATCTTTAAGATCGGCGTTTCCTGGGGCGGTTTTGAGAGCCTTGTCTGTATGCCTCATGCGAGACAGGATGCGGAATCATGCCGTTTCCTGGGAGCGGACCAGAATGTACTGCGTATTCACTGCGGACTGGAAGGTGCAGAGGTATTAAAGGCTGATTTAGAGAATGCGCTGTCATGCGTGTGACAGAGGGAAAAAGAACCCGCCGCATCCGGCTGGGGCAAAGTATATACAGGGGGATTACAGGATATGGCGATTGCTTTTCATGAAAGAACGGGAGAGTTCCATCTTTATAACCGGGAAATCAGTTATATTATGAAGCTTCTGCCTGACGGGTCTGTCGGGCAGCTGTACTACGGAAAACGGCTTCGTGACAGGGAAGATTACGGTCACATGCTGGAATATGCTGTGAGAGATATGGCACCCTGTCCATTTGAGAACGACAATACGTTTTCCCGGGAACATGTCCGGCAGGAATATCCGTTGTATGGAACGGGAGACATGCGCTGTCCGGCTTATCGTATTACCTGTCATAACGGAAGCAGAGTTACCGGTTTTGCATATACCGGACACCGTATTTACGAGGGGAAAAAGCCGCTTGAGGGACTGCCCGCAGTGTATGTGGAGAACGACAGGGAAGCATGTTCCCTGGAGGTGTATTTAGAGGACCGTCTGATCCATACAAGGCTGGTGCTAACGTATACTGTCTACAGTGATTTTCCTGTTATTGCCAGACATGCAAGGTTTGAATGCATGGAGGGCTGTGAGGGGATCCGGTTGGATCAGGCCATGAGTCTGAGCCTTGATCTGCCGGACAGCTGCTATACGATGCTCGATTTAGCGGGCGCCTGGGGAAGGGAGCGCTATCCGGACTTTCATCCGCTTCATCAGGGGATTCAGTCGGTTCACAGTATGAGAGGACACAGCAGCCATCAGTTTAACCCGTTTCTGGCGCTGATGAGGCCGGGAACCAGGGAGACGGCAGGGGAGGTCATCGCAGCGGCCCTTGTGTACAGCGGTAATTTCCTTGCCAGCGCTGAGGTGGATACCATGGGGACAACGAGAGTCATGATCGGTATTCATCCGGAGGGATTTTCATGGCCGCTTGCAGCGGGGGAGCATTTTCAGACCCCTGAGGCGCTGCTGATTTATTCCGATAAGGGATTAAACGGGATGAGCCAGGTGTTTCACCAGCTGTTTCGGACCAGACTGGCCAGGGGCTGGTGGAGAGACCGGGAGCGCCCGATTTTAATCAATAACTGGGAAGCTACTTATATGAACTTCAACGAAGAAAAGATTCTGACTCTGGCCGAAAAGGCAAAGGAGGTGGGGGTAGAGCTGTTTGTCCTGGACGATGGGTGGTTTGGAAATCGGGACGACGACACTTCATCCCTTGGAGACTGGTACGCGGACCGGAAAAAACTTCCGGATGGCATTGAAGGATTATCACAGAAAATACGGGATATGGGGCTCTCCTTCGGTCTCTGGTTTGAGCCGGAGATGATCAGTCAGAACAGCCGTCTGTATGATGCGCATCCGGACTGGGTGCTGGGCAGCGGAGACAGGCCGCGTTCTGTGGGACGCCATCAGCTGGTTCTGGACTTTTCGAAAGATGAGGTGATCGATTATATTGGGGGGCTGATGGAGGATATCCTCGAGCGTGGGCACTTAAGCTATATCAAGTGGGATATGAACCGCAGCATCACCGAGGTATGGTCATCGGGAAGAGGGGCCGCCGAACAGGGAACCATCCTGCACCGGCAGATTCTTGGGGTCTATCGGCTGTATGAACGTTTGATCCGAAAATTTCCTTACGTTCTGTTTGAATCGTGTGCCAGCGGCGGAGCAAGATTTGATCCTGGCATGCTCTATTATGCGCCTCAGGCGTGGACCTCGGACAACACGGATGGAGTGGAGCGTATAAAAATCCAGTATGGAACGTCTTACGTGTACCCGTTAAGTTCCATGGGAAGCCACGTTTCCGCAGCTCCCAATCATCAGACACACCGCAGTGTCCCGTTGGCTGCCCGTGCAGTCTGTGCGTATTTTGGTACATTCGGCTATGAGATGGATGTTGCGGGGATTGGCGGGGACGAACTGGAACAGATGAAAAAACAGACTGCATTTATGAAGGCACACCGCAGACTGATTGCAGAAGGGACATTTTACCGTTTGATCAGTCCCTTTGAAAACGAACGCAATGAGGCTGGCTGGATGGTGGTTTCTCCGGATAAACGGGAGGCGCTGGCAGCTTATTTCAGAGTGCTGCAGCCAGTCAATACAGGGTTTTGCAGGATGAGGCTTTCGGGACTTCTGGAAGATGGGGAATATGAGATCCGGGAACAGGGGCTGGGGACACTGCCATATACGTATTATGGGGATGAGCTCATGAATTCCGGTTTGATTCTGTCGGACCAGGCCAGCGGTGTAAGGTCGGCAGGGGTGCCGCAGGGGGATTATCTTGCGAGGCTGTTTATTCTGAACGTGAGAGACGGCAGAGATGGAAGAAGATAAACGGAATGGTTTCCAGTTTTTTTCCTGTGGATAATGAGCAGGACGGACGCGTTGGTGCGTCCGTTTGGAAGCAGCCGTGAAAGTCAAAAACCCCTCCGGGACATTCCCGGAGGGGTTCCAATTCTTATTCTACTGATAATCACAGACATTCGCCCATTTCTGAAGTAATTCAACTTCTTCCGGACGCTTTTTCGACAGCTGAGCAGCAGCTACGATTGGCAGCCATGTCTGCACATACTTCTTGGCTGTACCGGTCTTCTTACAGAAGATATCCATATACATATCAGCTTTTTTCTGATCCTGCAAACAGAACAGAAGGTAGGTTCTGGCAACATCTGCACTGGCGTTACCCTGAGTTGCGTGTACCCAGTCGAGAACACACATGGAGCCGTCTTCTCTTACGACGATATTGGTCGGGTTAAAATCACCGTGGCATAATTTGGTATGCTTTGGCATGCTGTCCAGCTTGGTACGCATGTCGTAGCGTGTGATATCACTTAATTCTTCGGTCTCAAGAATCTGCCTGGACATCTTATCCTTCAGCTTGTTTAACAGAGGACAGTGTTTGGAAAGAATATTCAGATGAAGATCAACCATCTGTTCCATGTATTCTGCAAGCTTGTCAGGGTTCTCATCCATCAGCTGCTGGAGGGTTTTGCCTTCAATGAAGTCAAACGTAATGGACCACTTACCTTCAAATACACCGACTTCCAATACCTTTGGTACGTCAATTCCGCCGGTTTCTTCTACACGCGCGGTAATCAGCGCTTCATTTAACACTTCCGCCTTCGGGAAATCTGCGTTGAAAACCTTAATCGCCTTGTCTCCGTCACGATATACTTTTTTTGTTGCTGTTGTTGCAATCAATTCTGCTGCCATATATAACCTCTCCTTCCATCCTTGAGTCTAAACTATGTAGTAGTTTTGGTTCTTTTATTTTACTACAAATTCCATAAAAAGTACAGATATTCCGGTAAAAAGTTCAGAATATTTTGCATACAATTTAGGTCAGTTTACAAGGAACTACACGCAGACCACGAAACGGGGGCTGCTGACAACAAATAAAGGCTGAACATCTAGCACAGGGAAAGTGCGGGATGTTCAGCCTATTTTGTTGTCCGGGGTTTCCAAAGGGGCTTGCCCCTTGGCACACGACTTTGCTTGCAAAGTGTAGTGTGTTATACGCTCTGTCGGCGTTGCTGTGAAAATGCCGTTGCCGCCGGGGAGGGGAAAGGCATTTGAAGCGGCAGGAAAACAGGGTTGTGATTGCGTGGCGTGAAACCGCAAGCGCAGAACTGGTTTCGTCAGCAGACAGGGCGTATATGAAAGCCCCCGTCCCTCGTCCGGTGCCGGACTATGGAACAAAGTATCCCATAGTGTGTCCACACTTTTGAAAAGCAAGCGTACTTTTCAATCTTTGCCTTTTTTGAAAGAACCGCTGCCGCGATATGTGTTGATCACACAGGTAAAGACCTGCCCACATTGTTTGCACCGTATCATGTGAACCATGATTTCATCCGCCCAGCCGTCCTCGGTCTTTACCTGATTCAGCGGGCATGTAGATTCCTCCGCAAGCAGTTCAAAGCCGCCATTTGCCACAAGCTGGCGGATGTATTCGATACAGGCCAGATAATCTCTCGGTGCGTTAAATTTCTTCCATATCTGAATGTTATGGCAGTAGTCACACATGGCAGTTCCCTCCTTACGCAAACACCTGCTAACATCGTTTTCAAGTTTTTTCGTATTGAAATTTTCATAACTAAATCTTGAATGGGTGGGGAGCCATTTTAGGGCTTTCCCGCCTTGATTGCCCATCAGCAAAGACCAGGCGCGACTGTCAACGGCGGCGCATTTATGTGACGTTCATCTTGTCGTTGACTGGCTCGGCTGGATTTGCTATTTCCCCGATAAACTGGAATTTGCTTATCCATAGACTATCTTTTTTCTTTTATTTCTGGAAGAATAATCTCTTTTCCCTCTTTTTCCATTCGCTTTATAAAGTTATCAAAGTGATCTGTCATGCCATCAACAAAAAATGCTTTTCTCTTTCTTCCATTGACATACACATTCATACCACCACGTTTCATTTTACAATATGATATATCTGATATTTTCCAGTGTCTTTTAAACAAAAATGCCTTGATAACAGTCACATCATTTCCATCTACACAAATATCCCACACTCCTTTTAACGGAGCAATCATACCCAAAAAAGCAACTCCAAACCAAATAATAGAAAATGGAATAATGATCATCAAACATCTTTTAGAACAAAAAGTTTCAGGGTCACTCCAAAAACACCAGATAAAAGCAACAAGTACAAACAAAGCACCTATTGCACATATAAATGATACATCGGTTATTGTTCTTACCGTAAATTTTTTTAAAGATTGTGTTCGCTTATGATTTCTTCTTTGCATGATATCTAAGACGAATAAAACAATATATACCGTTATAATACCACCTATATATTTCATATAGTATCACCTCACAAATTCCAATTTATCGTTCTCTATTTTCGTCCCCGCTGGGGATTAGGATTTTTCAGCAAATCCGACTTCTGTGCAATCTTTTTCAGCCACTTCTTTTCCTAGTCTGACAGCTTCTTCAAATTCAGTTTGCTTTAACGAAAGCCATAGAAATGTTTAACCGATTCATATAGATTCCGTTATATGCTCATACCATCACTCAAGCCCTGGCTTCTTAAAGACAGCAAGACAGCAAGCATAGGGAGTGTAGCCACACTCCCGGCAAACAGCTTCCTGTCTGTATCTTGGGAAAGCCCCCAAATCCCCTGAATGAATTGAGAAAATATATTTGAAGCAGTTAGAAAACGGGGCCGGGGCTGCGTGGTATGGAATCGCAAGCGTAATCAAATTTCATCAGCAGGCAACCCGTATATGACAGTCTGCTTTCCCTGTTCAGCACTCTGATATTTAGAATAAAGTGGCCGCAGATATGGCTATATTACTGAAAAAAATACGAAAATACGGCAATGATGCAAACCAATAATGTCCCCACACTAAACACGATACTTAATTTTTTAACATCTTTATCCTCATCTATTTTGTTAGACAACAATGTGCAGATAACAGCGGATACCATTAATAACACACCAATGATTTGCATCATTTATCTCCCTGAATCTTTTATTTTTTCTCCCAGCAAAGAGATAGAGTTAACCACAATCGAAGCAATTGTGCATACCCACAAGGCCTTGCTCACTGTAGGCATAATATCCATCAGGCCACTCCATTCTTCTTTGACAACCATGCTTGCTCCATCTGAATAGAACGCGCAAATAGTCAATGCTGTAAAAGACAGACTAAGGAAGCGAAACCACTTTGCCTTTTTATCCTGCACCGCCCAAACGACTCCGAATGATGCTAATACAATTGCACCAATTCCAAAAAACAACCACATATTCTTACCTCCAAAAATTCTAAATGTGTCTTTTTAACGAGAGCTCTGATACAATATAGAATCCCTAAATCCAGGTTGCTGTAATGTCCCAATACCTCATTCTTACTTTCTCCCCCGCTGAGTATTCGGATTTTTCAGCAAGTCCGACTTCTGTGCAATCTTTTTCAGCCACTTCTTTTCCTCGTCTGACAGCTTCTTCAAATTCAATTTGAGCCGCTTGCAGATAAACACCAGAGCGGCTTGCTCAGGGTCGCTGTCCTCTTTGACGGTTTCTTCAATCATCTGCAAGAAATCTTCCAGCAGGTTGTCCTCCGGGACACTGAAAAAATCCTCTTTATGGGCTTCCCGCAGGTCAAGAGCTATGCCGTTTATGTCCCGCTGTATCACATAGCGGCAAAACTCGTCCTCGTCAAGATGGGCGGCAACAAGCTGCCTTAACTGCGGGTCGGTCAAGCCGGGATTGTACTGCTTCATAATCGTTGCGCTCATGGTGTCCACTATGGCGTTTGCGCTCTGAACCTGTTTGCCCGCTATGCCGTTCACATAGATTTCAAGGTCGGCCATGAGCCGAGGAAAATCCGGGTGTACTGCCAGCTCACACAAGAGGGAATTATCCACCAGCCCACTTTTCAAGAGTTCAATCATATCATCACTCAAACGCAGGTCTGCAAGATCAGCGTTTGGGTGATTTTTTGTACCAGTCAGCCCCAGCAGATAATCAGCGGTCACGCCGTAAAACTTCGCCAGCTTGATAATGGCATAGTGGCTGATGTCCTTGAAGTCCTCCGCTTCATAGCTGCCCAGCGCAGATTTGGAGAGATGCGTCTGCTCCGCAAGCTGTTCCAGCGTCAGTCCACGCTCCACACGCAGGTCTTTCAATCGTTCTTGTATGGATAGCTCCATTCGTTCCCTCCCTCTCTTATTAACTGTCTATAATCAGAGTGTCTTACACTTTTACGATATACTTGCCTGTCACCTGTTCCATAAAATCTCGAAATTCTTGTAGCGTTACCCCGCTAATATTTTTCTTATCATAGACTTGAGCGTGGCTGATACTGAATATAAACACAAAATAATCTGTACTTTCGGCTATAATCTCAATCTTGTCATAATAAAAAGTGCTTGTACCAATATCGGTGCTGGAAACAAACTCGGATTCCTTAAAAACTACTCTCGTCTTTTCTGTACCGGGCAATAACCGTCTACGAGCGAAGCAACCGTTAATCGCATCTTCCCATATTAGAACCACAATAAGTATGGCTATGATGATGGCATTGATAATTGTGCGCATTTCCAATTTGATCGAAAATCCGCTATCTACTGACCAACAAGAAAGCAACAGAGCTAATGCTATCACAAGCCCTCCATATATGTGAGAACGGTGACTCTTTTTCTTACGAACAGTCTTTCTTAATGCCCTAGCCATTGCGGTCATGGATTTTTGATTATATTCCGTTTCAAAAGAAATGTTCACGTTTTCCCCTCCTTTTTTGTCCATTTATATTTATTTTACCACAATTCCGAGAGCGTGGAAATAGAGAGTTTTTCGGGCTGATTTCCGACCTTATGGATATACAGGGCGGGCGGTCTTTTAGGTGTAGACTTAGGGTAGTTCATCGATGAGCTGCACCTTGAAAACCAAATGACCGTCCGAAAAGGAATACCCCGGCAGGGGAAGCACCGCAAGGAGCCAACTTCTGGACACTTTGGTGTGCACCCCGTCAAGTAGACAGCGAAATAATTTACATTTTACGCATGAAAATCCTTCCTGCATACCATATGGTGCTGGGTGCTATGCAGCCAGTAGACGGTCATGGACTTCCATAGGGGTCCGCACACCCAGGCCGCGCTGGAGGCGGTGGAAGTTGTAATAGGTGATGTACTCCTGGATCATCTTGACCAACTGCTCCCGGCTGGTGAACCGCCTGCCATAGTAGCGCTCCCGCTTGAGGATGCCCCAGAAGCCCTCCATGGGGCCGTTGTCAATGCACTTTCCCACCCGGGACATACTCTGTGTAATGCCAGCTGCAGCCAGCTTGTCATGGAAGATCTGAGTGGTATAGGCGCTGCCCCGGTCGCTGTGGAGCAGAGGGCGGGCTCCGGGATTGCCCTCCAATGCCTGAGCCAGAGTGCGATGGACCAAGGCAGCGTCGTTGGTGTCCCGGATGACAAAGGAAACGATGCGCCGGTCACACAGATCCAGGATGGCGCTCAGGTAGAGCTTGCGCATGTTGGTGCCCGTATAGTAGTGAAACTCCGTCACATCGGTGAGCCACTTTTCGTTGGGGCGGTCGGCGTAAAATTGGCGGTCCAACACATTCTCCGCCAGCTGTCGGGGGGATGATGCCGCCCGAGTGCAGCCATGTGGGGCATGTTTTACCACAGACTGAATCCCAAGGCCACGGCAGATGCGCAGTGTCCGCTTATCGTTGACCGGCGTATGGTAATACTTGTCCAAATCGTCCCGAATGCGGCGGTATCCCTTGTTTGGGCTCTCCCGGTGGATCTCCTGCACCAACTGGGCGATGCGCTGATTCTCGGCGACGCGGCCCCCGGCTGTCCCGGAGCGCCACTGGTAATAGCTGGCCCGGGAGATATGCAGTGCACGGCAGGCTGGCCCCACAGGAAATCCCTCGTTTTCCGTACCGTAGCGCACCGCTTCATACTGCTGTTCCTGCCGAAACTGCCTCAGCGATCCCCCCTTTCCAGCTCTTGCACTTTTTTTCGCAGATACAGTTCCATTTTCAGCAATTCATTCTCCTTCTTCAACCGGGCGTTCTCGATCCGCAGGGCCTCATCCCGGCTCCGGGGCGTTTGGTCCGCCAGGCGCTTGCCACGCCGGTCCTCCAATCCCGCGGGACCCAACTCCTGATACTTTTTCACCCAGCTCCGCAGCGTCTGTACGGCTACTTGGTGTGCCTGCGCCACCTCTTGGAGCGCCCGGCCGCCCTCCAGACAGGCTAGCACCGCCTCCAGCCGTTCCTCTATGGTGTGGTCGTTCCTCATGATAGTTCCTCCTCTTTCTCTCTTGGAGTTTCTCTCATGATACGCCTTTACCCAGTCCAATACCAGATTCCCGGAGCGCAAATGATACTTTTCCGCGATGGCCATGGAACTGCCCTGACCGGACAGGTACTCCTCCGCCACTTGGCGCTTGAAGTCCTCGCTGTACTTCCGTTTGGAGCGATTCCCATTCTCCTCCAATGCCGAAATTCCCTCCGAGCGATACCGGCTGATCCAACTCTCCATGGTGGTGTGCCCCACTCCGGCCCGACGCGCCGCTTCCCGCATACGCAGCCGTCCTGCAAGATATTCCTCCACCAGCGAGACTTTTTCCTCAAAAGCAACTTCTTTTCGTTTGCCCATCCTGTATTCACTCCCAATGTTATTTTCCTGTCTGCTTTATTGGGAGCATACCAAGTTGACCCGATGTGTGTAGAATAACAAACTGGATTTATTTTTCTTTACATTTTATGCCGTAATTTCCCCTACTACCATTTTCGTAGCCCCTATATATTTCATATCTTTTTCCATTTATCTCCACTTCGTCATCGTTAATAAATGTATAAGACTTACCATTTTCTTCACAATACTTTGAAATTGCTTCCATAGTTTTTGCAAGAGTTGGGTAATTGGCACTATCCTCATAAGGAACCCAAAAAGCTTTTTTAAACATATAAAATACCTCCTTCTAATTTGTTAAGTAATCCACGAATTTTCAAAGCGTTATAAAATAATAGTATCATACAGCTTCGCAAAAATCCACTTATAACTTCAAACTTGTCGGCTGGGAACAGCTTGCAACGCAAGGTGTCCCCAGATGGCAAGTCCACAAAAGGGTAGCTGGCGGCAGCCAGCGCAGGGGAAGCGTAGCGTCCCCTGTATGATTTGGAGCAGACCATGAC
>ENA-OPRK01000252-OPRK01000252.1-human-gut-metagenome-genome-assembly--contig:-NODE-252-length-44882-cov-4.099114_pt1 | contig 44882 bp, 30 predicted proteins | sample MGYA00241793_ERZ501877 | MGnify/ENA primary metagenome ERZ501877 (study PRJEB25962, sample SAMEA1966253) | human gut metagenome | biome: human gut; feature: human-associated habitat; material: faeces... | reverse complement strand
TCCTCAGTGCTATTCATGAAGAAGAAGGCGAAGAAAAGCTTCATCTTCTGATGGTTGATGACAGAATTCCGGCAGGTGCCAAGCTCTATTAAGATGATGTAAAGATGTACCGTTTCACCAAATAGACGGGACGTACTTCATTTGATAAAAAACTGAAAAAACAGCGATTTACATCAAACTTACATCATTTGATGCAGAAATCGGTGCAAGCAAGAAAAAATCGCATAATTAGTACGATGAGTGGGCAATTCCAATCGGGATTGCCCATTTTCTAAAATGAAAAGCAAATTCAATAATTGAAAGGAGAAGGCATAATGGAATTTAGAGAAGATATAGGACAGTATGTTTTTGAGTATGAGGGACTGATTTTTGCTTGGGACGAAGAACCAGAAGAAGATATTCAGGATACTGTAAAAACTTTGGCTAATAATTATTTTAAGCATTTGGACGGAATAATTGATTTTATGCTACCTGATATTAAAGAAATATACGGACAAGTTACTGTTGAAGATGTAAAGAGAAATCTTGGCAGACCTATTGTCGATTATGATAATGGGAAAGTGACTTATTGCGAACAGTCATTTGATGATTGTCATATATTTGAGTTTGAATTTATGGACGATGCTTTTGAAAAATTGCAGTATTTTTCAATAGATGGTTAGTAAATAATATAATCAATTTGTCTATTTGCCCTTTGAGAGAGGAGAAATCCTTTTCTCAAAGGGCTTTTTCTATTTATATGGATATTCGCAAACTACAAGATAAAGCCAAAACTTCATATACTCTAAGCACAAGGAGGTTAAGGTTTGGCTATGAATAACAGTTTAGCAGAAGTACACCTGGAGCTTGTTTTGGAGTGGTCGGAGAAGAACTTACCACTTACGCCTGAAGATATTACCTTTGGTTCAAATAAAAAAGTATGGTGGAAAGGTGCTTGCGGTCACGAATGGGAAACAAGCGTAAAGGCTCGTTCCAACTGCGAGAAATGCCCGATATGCTCCGGTGCAAGAGTAGTTGCAGGCATTAATGATTTAAGTACATTGAAGCCGGAATTAGCTTCAGAGTGGTCAGAGGAAAATGAAATCAAACCGACAGAGGTATCTATCGGCTCACACAAGAAAGTGATATGGAAATGTAAATTAGGACACGAATGGATAGTCACTGTAAAGAGCAGAACCATCAATAGAACAGGTTGCCCGTACTGCTCCCATAACAAAGTGCTTGCAGGATTTAATGACCTTGCAACCCTGTTCCCAGAAGTTGCAGACGAATGGTCTGATAAGAATGAAAAGAAGTCTACCGAAGTTATGGCGTTTGCAAACAGCAAGGCTTGGTGGAAGTGCAGAACCTGCGATTATGAATGGAATACGCTTATCTCTACACGCTCAGGCGGCAGTAAATGTCCTTGTTGCAGTGGATATATATTTATAAAAGGAAAGAATGACCTAAAAAGTACACACCCACAGATAGCCAAAGAATGGTCAGAGAAAAACTATCCTCTGCAACCGGATGAAGTCAATGCAAAGTCGAGGAAAAATGTATGGTGGCATTGCAGGAAATGCGGTAACGAGTGGAAGTCGGTTATCAATGCTCGTGTGAAAGGAACGGTCTGCCCTGTTTGTGCAGAGCGAGAGGTACTTGCCGGATACAATGATTTGGCTACGACGGATAAGCAGCTTCTGACAGAATGGGATTATGAATTAAATAAGTTGAAGCCGACGGAAGTTTCAAGAAATTCAGCAAAGAGAGCATGGTGGCAATGCAGATACGGTCATTCTTGGAGTATGAAGATAAACGAGCGTACTGTTCTCGGAAAAGGGTGCAGAATATGTGAGCAGGAGTATCTGTCGTTGTTCCCGGCTCTTGTAATCAGTTATTATGCCAATTTGAAAGGATTGAAAGTTGAACTTGGCTCTGATAGGTTATTCGGCATTCCACTTGATGTATATATCCCACTGGAGCAGGTTGCCATTCAAGTGAATACGGACTCGGAGAAGATAGATATACTAAAGGAACATCTCTGTAAACAACGTGGAATCAAACTCATTAAGTTGCCGATGAAGCCAAACGAAGCGGAATCCGAATATGCACAGCGAATCAAAGCGGCATTTCAGAGCGTACATATATTTATATCTTCCGATACAGAAGAAGATGTCAGGATAATCAGGAAAATATTTAAGAACTGGAGGAACAGCCGATGAGAGAAAAGAAATATCATATTTACCTAACCGATGATGAGCAAAGCAGAGTGATACAGTCGCTTATCAATCTGAAAAATAACCTCATAGTACAAGGAAGATACACCGACGCAGTAGATGAAGTTCTTCTGAAAGTGCTGTCCGCAAAGAAAAAGAAACTGAAAATCAAATAATTTCAAGCATTTATGCCGTCTGTTTTTTTAACCGAAACAGGCGGCTTTTTTTGTTGTCAAAAATTTTTTGAAATTTTTTCGGAAAAGCAGCGATTTTGGGTGTCCAAAATGAAGCCTTTTGTGCAATGAGTGAAGGGGTTAATTCCTGATGATGAAAACGGAAGCCTTTTCACTTGTTCTTTGACAACTGAATACATAGGTCGTTAAGACTTTAATTCTGATGATAGCCACTTTAGTAGGTACGCCGAAACTTCTGAAAATTTCAGAACAGCGAGAACTCCTGCTATGAGTATCGGATTGCAACCGATATGGCGATGACGGTCAGAAAGATAATGATATCCCCATCATAGTTGTCGATTCTGGATGTAGCAATGACAGGACGGCCAAGATAACGCCCGATGTATTTGATAACGTTCTTAGGGTCACAAAGATTCGGTTTTGCATAAACGTAGAATCCTTGTTTATGTTCACGGTAACATCTGGATTTCACATTTTTAAACGAAGGACCAATGATCGTCTCCATTTCATTCAGTAGAGCAGTACGGAAGGCGTTGCGAAGAAAGTTGTAGTTAAAATATTTGACATGGCGCCAGAAAGCATCATCGCTAAATCCCCCTTCTGAGATGAGACAGTGAATATGAGGGTTCCATTTGAGGTCTCTGCCGAAAGTGTGTAAAACCATGATAAAGCCGGGGGTAAAGTTTTTGGATTTATTCATTTGAAAAAACATACGAGAGATGACACTGTTCACAGCGTGAAAAAGACAGTTGAGCAGAGACCGGTCATTGAGAAAGAAGTCCCTGAGATTTTTATCAATGGTAAAAACGCAATGTCGATGATTCACATTCACGAGTTTAAAAGACATACTGGTAGTGCGTTCCATGGCATATTTATTGCCGCAGGTAGGACAAAAACGACTGTGGCAACGGAAAGGGACAAATTTCCAATTTTTACAATGTGTGCAGATATACATGGCGCCACCATAGGAAGGATCACCACAGTTAATTACTTTTTCGATGTTTTCCATTACAACAGGTCTTGGTTTTAAATCGTATTCAATTATTTCATAATAATCTCTGAGCATCTTCTGTATCACATTCATGAGATTATTATGAAACAAAGTAGGAGAGAAAGCAAGCCCTTACCCCTCAAGATTGAGGGGCGGGGGAGCTGAGATGCCGTAGGCATTTTTTTATGAAAATATTAGAAAATAATAACAAAACAAACAACCTAGAAGAAAACTTAATTGTGGTTGAAACTATTCCGATAAAAGAATATACTTATAATAGGCTTGTTGTATCGTTTAGAGGAAAATTATGGATTATATAACAACGATCGAAATGTCAAAAATATGGGGAATTTCATCTAGAAGAATTTCTCTTTTATGTAGCCAGGGAAGAGTGCCTGGAGCAGAGAAAAAGGGAAAGACTTGGCTAATACCAAAAGATGCGGTAAAGCCAACAGACCCTCGAAGGAAAAATAGATGACGTATTGGAGGTTATAATGCTTATGGGAAGGCCAGAAGATTCCAGAGTGAAGATTCCAGCGCTTGTACACTTTACAAGACTTGGATATACCTATATGTCAATTAAAGATAAGGAATGTAACGTTGACTATGATGGTGATACCAACATTTTTTATAGTCAATTTTTGTCAGCAGTTAATCGAATCAATCAGACCGAATTAACACTAGAAGACGCAAAAAAAATAATTGGTGAACTCAAGATTAAATTAGACAATGATGATTTGGGAAAATCCTTTTTTAAGATATTGCAATCCGGTATTGATGGAATTAAGTTGATTGATTTTTCTGATATAACAGGAACAAAGAATGATTATACAGTTGTAACTGAGTTACCATATGAAAATGGAGATGATAATTTTCGCCCGGATATTGTTGTATTAATTAATGGTATGCCTTTGTCATTTATAGAGGTTAAACGACAGAATAATCGAGAGGGCATATTGACAGAAAGAAGCCGGATGGAGAGAAGATTTGGCAATAAGATTTATCGTCGATTTGTAGGAATTACACAGTTTACAGTATTTTCTAATAATAATGAATATGATGACTCTGATATCGAACCGATTCAAGGAGCTTTTTATGCTTCAAGTAGTTATAAGAGAATGTTTTTTAGCAAATTCCGTGAGCAAAGAGAAGATGAATTAAAGGCAGATATGCAGTCAATTGTTACGGAAACGGAAGAGTTTGTTTTAAGCGATAATAATCTGATTGCTATAAAAGGGACACCAGAGTATGTATCTTCTTTATCGGAGAAATCGCCCACAAATCGAATAATTACATCTTTATATACGAAAGAGAGACTGCTGTTTTTACTGAAGTATGGTATCTGTTATAAAACAACAACTAACAAAGATGGAATTACGGAGATAGAGAAGCATATAATGAGATACCCGCAATTGTTTGCAACGTTGGCAATTCGGGATAAGTTGAGAGAAGGAGTCAGAAAAGGTGTAATTTGGCATACGCAGGGGAGTGGGAAAACTGCACTTGCTTATTCAAATGTACAGTTTTTAACTGATTATTTCAGCAAAGAAGAAGGGAAAATTGCAAAATTCTATTTTATTGTAGATCGTTTAGATTTAGCTGAGCAGGCAAAAAATGAATTTGAAGCCAGAGGACTTAAAGTAAAACTGATAAAAGACAAGGAAGCGTTTATTACAGATATTACGAATCCAGGAGAATCAAATACTAGTGGCAAAGTTACAATGACTGTCATCAATATTCAAAAATTTTCCAAGGAATCTGTAACAAAGCCATCAGATTACAATGTGGATGTGCAGAGAGTGTACTTTTTAGATGAGGCACATCGGAGTTATAATCCAACAGGCTCATTTTTAGCCAACCTGATGGCATCAGACCGTGATGCAGTACAGATAGCACTTACGGGAACACCGCTCATAGGAGATGGATACAATACAAAAGATGTATTTGGAAATTATATTCATAAATACTATTATAATCAGTCGATTGCAGATGGATATACATTGAAGTTGATTCGTGAAGAGATAGAAACAACTTACAAAAACCAGTTGAATGCTACGTTGGATCAAATAGTAAGACAAGGAAGTATTGCTAAGAAAAATTTATATGCACATCCTAAATTTGTAGAAAAAATGGTTGATTATATTATTCAGGATTTTGAAGAGGGAAGGACTGCTTTAGATTCTTCTATTGGGGCAATGATTGTATGTGATTCTTCAGAACAGGCTAGAGAGGTGGATAGACAGTTAAAACGCTTTTCTGCTTATACACATGCATTGGTGCTTCATGATGAAGGTACAAAACAAGATAGAAAAAATGACCAGGAGGAGTTTAAAAAAGGAAATATAGATATTCTTGTAGTTTACAATATGCTTTTAACAGGGTTTGATGCACCACGATTAAAAAAGCAGTATTTAGCGAGAATGATAAAAGCTCATAATCTACTTCAGACGTTGACAAGAGTAAATCGTCCGTATAAAGGTTATCATTACGGATATGTTGTTGATTTTGCAAATATTAAAGATGAATTTGATAAGACCAATAAGGCATACTTTGATGAATTGCAATCAGAACTTGGAGATGAAGTACAGAATTATAGCAATATATTTAAAAGTAAAGAAGATATTGAAAAAGACTTGAAAGATGTAAAGAATCAACTTTTCTTATATGATACAAGTAATGTGGTTAGTTTTATCAATCAAATTAGTGAGATTGATGATAAGAAGCAGTTATTGAATTTACGTCAGGCACTTGAAAATTATAAGGCAATGTATAATTTGATTCGACTGTATGGCTATGAGGACTTGTATACACATTTTAATGTTGAGAATGCCATTAAATGCTTAAATGAGGTTAATAACCGAATCAGCATCATAAACTTAAAAAACAGTATTGATTCATCTGAAGATATGTCGCAGATACTTAACATGGCATTGGATCAGATTGATTTTCAATTCCGAAAAATAAAGGAAGAAGAACTAATCATAGCTGATGCATTCCGTGACACTTTGGAGAAAACACGAAGAGAAATTGTAGATAGATGTCTTGATCCAAAAGATCCAGAGTATATATCACTTTTGGATGAATTAAAACGAGTATTCAAGAAGAAAAACATTGAAGAATTGACAGCGGATGAAATGAAACAGATGATGGGGAATCTGAATGCTTTAAAAAAGAAGGCAGAAAAGAGGAATCTTGCAGACAGAATGCTTGCAGCAAAGTATTCAGGTGATGTTAAGTACATGAGAACACATAAGCGAATTATGAATAGTCCACCACCTATCACAGACGCAGTAACAATACATAGGATTTTAATGACAGTTAAGTCTAAGGCAGATGACCAGATTGCTCATAATGAAAACATACTCGATAATGAGGAGTATTTTATAAAATCCTTACAACCAATTATCTTGAGAGCGTGTATGGGAGAAAAGGTAAAATTAGATAAACCGCAGCTTATGTTTATAGATAACTGTCTGTCAAAAGAATATATATTAGAAAGGGATTGGGTATCCTGATGACTACTGAAACGATAATAGCAAATACAAAACAGATGATTGATGATTTAAAGACTGTATGTGCCAATTTTGGACTGGGCAATGCAAGCAGTGAATATAAGATTATTACAGAGATTTTTCTGTATAAATTTTTAAATGACAAGTTTCTTTATGAGGTACAGCAAGCAGAAGAGTCATTAAAAGATTCCGATAACGTGGAACAGGCTTTAAACGATATGTCAGAAGATGATTATGAAATGCTTATGATGCTTTTGCCACCAGCAACAGCAAAACTTAAAAAGGAACATTTTATATCATGTCTGTTCAATCATAAAAACGATGACAAATTTAATGAACTATTTGATTCAACTTTATGGGATATTTCCAATACTAACCTGGATGTTTTTTCCGTAAGTACTGGATCAGGGGATAAGATTCGATTATTTGATGAACATTTATCACAAAATGTTACGGAATCAAATCGCAGATCGGATTTTTGTAAAGCAATGATTGATAAATTGGTGACATTTAGCTTTGCAGATGCGTTTTCGCAAAAGTATGATTTTTTTGCAACCATTTTTGAATATTTAATCAAAGATTATAATAAAGATTTTGGTAAATACGCAGAGTATTATACTCCACATTCTATCGCAAGTATTATTGCAAGAATCATGGTTCCGGAAGGAACACAGAATGTAACGGTTTATGATCCAGCTGCAGGTTCTGGAACGCTGGTTCTTGCTCTTGCACATGAAATCGGTGAGAGTAATTGTACAATTTATACACAAGATATTTCGCAGAAGTCTAATGAATTTTTGAGATTGAATCTAATTTTAAATAATCTTGTACATTCACTTGGACATGTGGTACATGGGGATACACTTCTTTCCCCGCAACATTTGAATCGTCAGAAAAATGGATTGATGAAATTTGATTATATTGTCAGCAATCCACCATTTAATGTAGATTTTTCTGATAACAGAGATACTCTTGCAGGTGATATTTATAAGGAAAGATTCTGGGCAGGAGTGCCAAATATTCCTAATAAGAAAAAAGATAGCATGGCTATTTATCAAATGTTTTTGCAGCATATTATTTTCTCAATGAAAGAGAATGGATGTAAAGCTGCAGTTGTAGTACCAACCGGTTTTTTAACAGCAGGTACTGGAATCCCTAAAAAAATAAGGGAACGTATTGTAAAGGAAAGAATGCTTCGAGGTGTTGTTTCGATGCCAAGTAATATCTTCGCAACAACTGGAACAAACGTATCAGTTGTCTTTTTGGACAATACTAAAAAGTACGAGCAGGCAATTTTGATGGATGCATCTAAGCTTGGAACAAAGGTTAAGATTGATGGAAAAAATCAGAGGACAGTGCTTTCACCTGAAGAAATCGAGGACATTATCCATACCTTTAATAACTTTGAATCAAAAGATGATTTTTCTGTAGTCGTTGATTATGAGAAGATTGAGCAGAAAAAGTGTTCATTTAGTGCTGGGCAATATTTTGAAGTAAAGATTGAGTACGTGGAACTGACTCAGGAAGAATTTAAAGCGAAAATGGATGAATATACGGAAAAACTAACAGAATTATTTGCTGAAGGAAATGTGTTGCAAGCGGAGATCATGGAACAATTGAAGAAGGTGAAATATGAGTAAGATTACTAAATATGCTTTATCTGATTTATATGATATGAGTTCGGGACTCTCATCCAAGAAAGAACAAGCTGGACATGGAGCACCTTTTGTTTCTTTTGGGACGGTTTTTAATAATTATTTTTTACCGGAAGAATTACCGGATTTGATGGATACAAATGAAAAAGAGCAGCAGACATACTCTATAAAAGCAGGAGACGTACTTATTACCAGAACAAGTGAAACGATAGATGAATTGGCTATGAGTTGTGTGGCAGTAAAAGATTATCCAAAAGCAACGTATAGTGGTTTTACAAAACGTCTTCGACCTAAAAGAGAAGGAATAGCATATCCCAAATATATGGCATTTTATTTTAGAAGTGCTTTGTTTCGAAAAGCTGTAACCTATAATGCGTTCATGACTTTAAGAGCAAGCTTTAATGAGGATATTTTTACATTTTTGGATGTATACTTACCGGATTATGACGAACAGGTAAGAATTGGAGATATGCTTTATAATATTGAATGTAAAATTCGGAAGAATAAAGAGATAAATGATTATTTAGAAGAGATGGCAAAGACCATCTATAACTATTGGTTTATACAGTTTGATTTTCCAGATGAAAATGGGAAGCCGTATAAATCCTCTGGTGGAAAAATGTCATTTTGTAATGAATTAAATCGAGAAATCCCTCAAAATTGGAACTATACTTCTATTGGAAATATTACAATCTGCCTTGATTCTGAACGAATTCCGCTTTCTAATCAACAGCGAGAAGGAATGAAAGGTTCAATTCCTTATTATGGTGCCACGGGCATAATGGATTATGTGAATCGCCCCATTTTTTCTGGAAATTTTGTTCTTCTCGCTGAAGATGGTTCGGTAATGGATGATAATGGTAATCCAATATTACAAAGAGTATCTGGCGATGTTTGGATCAATAATCATACACATGTTTTACAGCCCGTGAAAGGTTATTCTTGCCGATTGCTATATTTATTACTAAAAGATATTCCTGTTTCAATAATAAAAACCGGTTCAATTCAAATGAAGATTAATCAAGCAAACCTAAACAATTACAATATTTTGAGTATTCCAGATGCAATTCGTACACAATTTATTAATTGTGTTGAACCACTAGATACCAAAATCATGCAAATCCAGCAGGAAAACAATAATCTAATTCAGTTTCGTGATTGGCTTCTACCAATGTTAATGAATGGTCAAGCTACCATCGAAGATTGATATGATAAATAATCATTTACAACAGAAATATTACTCTTGAAAGTGGCGAGAGCAAATCATAGAACTCCACTTCATTGTGGTTCTCACATAATAAAGGAGAAACACATGAAAGAAAAAATAATAACGGAAATTATTAATGAGATGCTTCCAGCACTTAATAATGGACAATTAAAAAAATTGAAAGATGTATTAGAGGTAAATCTATATAATGTTGCCATTGTGACTAGAAAAGACGAAGAGAATGAACCGGAAACGCAAGATTATTTGGAGATATTTTTATCTGCGAAGAGAATAGAGGGATGTTCAGAGAAGACTTTAACATATTACAGAAATACCATTCATCAAATGATGGAAAGTGTCGGAAAAACGGTATGCACAATTGAAACAGAAGATCTTCGAACATATCTATCGAGATACCAGGCTGAAAAGGAATCGAGTAAGGTGACGATTGATAATATTAGAAGAATATTTTCAAGTTTCTTTGCATGGTTAGAAGATGAGGATTATATTATAAAAAGCCCTGTACGCAGAATACATAGAATTAAGTCTGCTAGCGTGATTAAGGAGACATATACAGATGAACAATTGGAGACAATGAGAGATAATTGTGATAATCTTAGAGATTTGGCTTTAATTGATATACTTGCTTCAACAGGAATGCGAGTAGGAGAGCTTGTTTTACTGAACAGAGATGACATTTCATTTGAGGAAAGAGAGTGTGTAGTGTTTGGTAAAGGCGATAAAGAACGAATGGTGTATTTTGATGCACGAACGAAGTTGCATTTACAGAATTATCTTGACTCCAGGACAGACAATGAGAATGCCTTATTCGTATCACTAAAAGCACCATATAAGCGAATGAAAATAGGTGGCATTGAGGTACGCCTTCGTGAAATGGGAAAGAGGTTGAATATAGAAAAAGTACATCCTCATAAGTTTAGAAGAACATTAGCAACTGTAGCTATAGACAAAGGAATGCCTATAGAACAATTACAGAAATTGTTAGGACATCAACGGATAGACACAACATTGCAATATGCCATGGTTAAACAGAGCAACGTGAAAATTGCTCATAGAAAATATATTGGATAGGAGAACATCAATGAGAATTGTAAAACTTAGGGATATATCCGAATTAAAAACAGGTCCCTTTGGAACACAGTTTAGAGCAAGTGAGTATGTTACAGAAGGAATACCGGTAATTAATGTCAAGAATATTGGCTACGGAAGTTTACTTGTTTCAGGGCTGGATCATGTAAGTGAAAATACATTAGAAAGACTGTCGGAACATAAATTGCAAGAGGGAGATATTGTATTTGGAAGAAAAGGTTCTGTTGACAGACATTGCTTGATCAGGAAAGGGCAAGATGGATGGATGCAGGGGTCAGATTGTATACGTGTACGATTTACAGATGCCATTGTTTATCCTGAATTTGTTTCGTATTATTTATTGACTGATGCAGTAAAAATGAAGATAAACAATTCCGCAGTAGGATCAACTATGGCATCATTGAATACAGATATTTTGGGTGATATCGATATTATTTTGCCAGATTGCGAGGAACAAAAAAGAATAGCACTAATTTTAGGCACAATCGACAAAAAAATAAGTAATAATAATCAGATAAATGATTATTTATCATATCAATCTTCGATGGTAGCTTGACCATTCATTAACATTGGTAGAAGCCAATCACGTAAATTTTGCAACTTTCGTGTTTGCTGTTCATTTTCATAAATTTGACGTTCTATGAGGCTCGATTTCTGCTCAAACATTGCTATTGATTTGCCATCCGGTATTACTACTGGCATCTCAAATAAATAATCTTTGGTTATGGAACCAAATGTTGTGCCATTATTGTTAATATTATCAAAATACCATTTATTGTTTTTTAGCAAATAACGAACAAAAATATTATTATCATACTTACCATGAATGGAAGCAAGACCGCGGCCGATACAACAATTTTCATAAGCAATATTTAAGCTGCCAACAGGTGCTCTAACGCTCAGCAAGGTATCAAAGACTGCCGCATATCGAGAGGGCTTATCTGTATACATTCGTTTTGCTGGAAAAATAGTGCCAAAATCCGTTGAACCTTGATAGAACGGATAACCATTGCCTTGGGTGTTGAAACTCTCTCCAGATGGAGACTGTCCCATTGTAATGTTTGCAATATCTGCTAAAACGCCTTGAGTCCATGACTCAGGCATGACAGATATATTAAATAAATATGAAAATAAAATTTGTAGCTGTGCACATAAATAATCATTTATAAGAATATGAAAATGAATATAGAATAGCCAAATTATTTTAGAAACATACGGAGGTACAAACACAAATGGGATACACAATAAAAGACTTTATCGACTCGAACAACTTTCCGGAAATGAAATTAATTAGTGACAATTCAGAAATCACTAGAGAAATAAAAGGGACTCAGATTATAGCAGCGCCAGATATGGAAAAATTTCTGGGGGGGGGGTGAACTCCTTCTGACATCTCTGATGGTTTATGAAAAGCTGGATGAACGTATGATGCTAAGTCATTTGGAAGAATTAAATAAAAAACAGGTAAGCGGGTTTATTGTGAAAAAAATCCAGAACACAGCACATCAAAATAAGCTGTTTGAAACTTTATTGTTTTTTTGCAATGAACATAGTATTCCGGTTTTAGAGATTCCACAGGATTTTAACTATTGGTCGATTATTAAATATTTGCTGCTGCAGGTATTTAATATAGAAATTGCAAAAGCAGTCTACTCTAAAATGACACGTGATGAATTTAATCGCCTTTTTCCAGAAGGAACTAGTGAGTACAGATCATTAGAGAATCTGTTTGACAGAGCAGGGAGGATACTTGGGAATCCAATAGCTTTGTATGATGAAGATTTCCACTACATGTATTCAGGTACATCAGAAGAAAGTGATTTAATAATCGCAGATGGTTATGAAAAGTATGTTCCCAACATTATTTCGAGATATGAATATATGCGGCAAAAGAGAAAAAATGTTGAGTATATTAGAAAAATCAACATTTTAAACCAGTGCACGTTTTATTTGGTGGTTTCGGAAGTGAGTGGACCATTAAGAGAACTGGATTTTATAACATTAGATAGTTTAATGCCGCTTTTATTATATGTTCTGACTCAAATTGTAACTGATAAAAATATGGAGAAAAAATATCATAGAGATTTGGAGTACAGATTGTTAAATGGATCCTTGTCTGAAGCGGAAGAAGAAGATGTTGCAAATTTGCTTAAATTTGGTGTAACTGAAGATTATAGGGTTATCACCTGTTATTTGAAACCTGAAAATTATAAAGATAATTTTACTGCTTCTCAAAGAAAAAAGATGGAGGATATAGAAAAAGCAATTTTAGATATAGTGCCGAAAGAGTATGCTTATTGTAACATGAACCAAGTTATATGTATTCATAAAGAAAACAGGAAAGAAGGAAAACTGGATTTAAGAAAAAAACTGGAAGAGTTCCAGAGAATGATACAAGACCAATTGAAAGAAGGAAAATCGGAATACGAATTTCTGATTGGGGTAGGAAATAAAGTTAAGGGTTACCACAATCTGAAAGAATCTTTCGCAGACTCTAAAATTGCAATAGAATACATTGATGTCATTAGAAAAATAGTAGGAGATGCAAATAAATCAGTGGTGGATTGTTCAAAATTGGGGTTTTTTCATATTTTTGCAAATATTAAGGATGAAAAGCAATTAAGAACATATATACCAGATACAGTGCATGAAATTCATCAGTATGATATTCAGAAAAATGGGGAACTGATTGATACGCTGGAATGCTATCTGAATAATAAACAGAGTATTCGAAAAGCTTCTGAACTAATGGGCGTGCATGCCCGGACAGTTTCGTATCGTTTGCAAAAAATAGTAAAACTAACGGGGATGGACTTCGATAACATAGCTGAGATGCTAGTTGTCCGAAATGGAATTATTATATTAAAAATACTGGAATTGTTATAAAAGATAACGAATCACATGGTTAGTGTGGTTCGTTTTTCTTTTTTTGGAAAAATTCATATAATGGAACATTTCTTGCAAAATATATACATCATATTTGCAAATTTTGTGCATTATAAAAAATAGAAAGAACGATATACTATTATATATGAAAATAGTATTAAGGAATATTTTTTTGACATAAACTAGTATCTTTAAGGGTTGAGTTATGTAAGAGGTGGAGTTATGGAGCAGGAAAAACCAATGGTTTGCACAGATAAGGATTTTGGCAGGTTTTATGTAGCATTAAAATTAAATCTAAAAACAAATAGGTATGAATGCATTTACTCACATAATCAAGAGGTATTTGAAATAGCAAGAAAGACAGAAGATTATGATACGTTTATTCAGATATATATAGAGAGATTTATTCATGATGCTGATAAATCAAAGCTACGAGATTTCCTGTTAAGCGATAAGTTAACAGAAAATCTGGTTCATGGCTATGCAGAGCAGGATATCATATACCGCAGAATAGAGAGTGAAAAATCTTATATAAAGATGAGGGCTAAGAAATATGTGGATATAAAAGATAATATAGCAATGATTACATTACATAATGTAAAAAGAACCTACAGATCCGTAATGGAAATGAAACGAGAACTCCAGAAGAACGAGCGCGATAAGACCAAGCAATATTGGAATATGGTGTCATTATTGTCTACAGTTCTGGATCATAATAATTTATCAGAAGCGGAAAACCAGGACAATATTATTTTCTTTACAAAGCAGATGTATCTCCAGCTGCAGAAAAATTATCCGGAATATGGAATTACAGACGAAGAAGTAGAAGCTGTATCACATTTGGCGCCAATTCATGATATTGGAAAAATCAGGGTGCCTGTTGAAATCCTGAACAAAAATGGCAGGCTGACAGAAGAAGAGATGGAAACCGTGAGACAGCATCCACTGGTTGGAGCTGAAATGACAAAGAAGTTTCCAAAAGGTCTTACTATAGACAAATTAAATGCGCTTAGTTATGAAATCTGCAGACATCATCATGAACGATATGACGGAGCAGGGTATCCGGATGGTTTGCATGGAGAAGAAATTCCTCTTTGTGCACAGGTTGTGGGACTGGCTGATGCATATGATGCCTTAATCAGTCCTCGCCCTTATAAAAGTAAACTGACTCATGGAGAAGCATTGCAAATGATCCTGAACGGGGAATGTGGCTCGTTCTCCCAACCACTGCTTCATTGTTTTATGGAAGCGGCAATGCAGAAGGAATGGATAAAAAAGGCAGATAGCTAAGAAAATGAAAATATGTTTTTAGGAGGAATTTGTGTGAAGAGGAAAAAGAGATGGCTAAGATGGATAGCCTGGACACTTTTATTGGTTTTGTGCATGAATAGCGCAGGAACGACAGTTTTGGCAGTTTCAGTGGAAGAAGAGAATATTCCAAATATAAATAGTACTCAAGAGGGTGAAATGCGCACAGAAGATTTTATTCCGGAGGAAAGTACATCATTGTCGGAAGAGACGTCGAAAGAAGAAAATACTTCGCCATCAGAAGAGACTCCTGGAGAGGAAATCACCCCGCCATTAGAAGAGATTCCGGAGGAAGAAATTACTCCATCCCAGGGAGAGCTTTCAGAAGAAGAAAAAGCCTTCGAGGAGCAGATTGCACAAGAGGAATCACCGAAACTTCAGGAGATTTCCGAAGGATTTGATATTGATTTCTATGTCATTATTGATGGAAACAAGGTAAAGCTTCAGCATAATGACATTACCGGCATTGCAACATGGAAAGACGGAAGAACTACCTATCATGGTGTTTCCATTGAGGACCTGCTCCGGATATATGAAGAATTTGGATTTGTGAAAAACAGCGAGAGTCAGAATCCGGATGCGATAAAAAAGTTTGTATCTGCATACCGGGGAAAAAGCAGGATAGAATACGGAGAAGTTTATACAGACACAGAATCCGGAAAGACCTATGTTTCTTACAATTATGGCCAGAATAAACAAGGGGAAGCGGTAGATGTTTACTACCTTCCAAATGGAAAAGGCGTTGCATTAAATTTAAAAGATTCTGTAAAAAAGGACAATTCGTTTTATTCCGTAGAGGTAAAGGGCGAAGGGCAGGATCGGATTCGTTATGCATTAACAGGAACTGTAGTGGAAGAAGCTGTGGCTGACTTTAATCCCAAATTGCCAGACCAGACAGACCAGATCGAATGGACCTGTATGGGAACAGACGATAAGGTGATAGATGGTATACGGGAATCGGGGAACCAGACGAGATTCGCAATTGGAAAAATCACACAGTCTTATGTGATCCAGAGAGCGGATCAGACAGCCTTTGACATTCAGTTTTATATATATGCAGACAATGAGGTTCGAAAGCTGCCGGCTGATTCTCTGAAAAAGGTGTATAAATGGAACCGTCAGGGCAGATGCTATTTATCTGTCAGTGATCTTGCTGAGATTTATAGAGAGTTCGGCTTGAATGCAGAGGAAACACAGTCCGGAAATTATTTTCCATATACAGTCCGTGGTGAGAAGACATTAGCACAGGCGACAGTGGTAACTTATAAAGGACAGCAATATGTATCTTATAACCTGGACAAGCAGGAAGCAACTGTACCAACAGACGTTTATTATATGCCAAAAGGAGCATCTGATGGCGAAAAAATTCCGGATAATAATTCAGACCAGATTAAGCAGAATAAGAACAGTTTCTATTCGGTTACAGTGATCAATCCGGATGGAAATCGAACTGTGAGTTACTATAAGAAAGATTCTGCGGTCACAATTTCCGTTGATCCTGGAGATACGAAGGAAAGCGACTGGCTTTGTGCCAGTGAGGATGAAAATAAAACAATTTCTCCGGTGAAACAGGGCGATAAACTAACCTTTTCTATTGGAAAGATAGAGCAACCATATACGGTTGCATGCAACACTTTTGCACCAGCAACCTTGAACATTAAATTCTATACTTTTGTAAATAATGAGAGATATAATGTTCTAAACGAAGAAATTCCTGTTATAAAAGATACTACAACAAAGCCGGGAACAGTTTATTATTATATTTCTAATGATGAGTTAAAAAAGCATTTTGAAAAATTTCATTACGATGGTTCTATTCAAAATGAAGCAAAAGAGCGTTTTTATTATTCCAAGAGAGATTACGATACAATCCATAATGCAGGGAAATACACGATAGAAGGTCATGAATGTATTTATATAGGAAAGTCCGGAGAGCCGATGGATGTGTATTACCTGCCAAATGGAGAAAAAATTGATACCATGAGTGCAAAGACCTTATTCGAACACGACGATAATAGATATAACGGTTTTTACAGTGTGACAGTACAGGATGACGATGGACAGGTTTACAGCCAAACAGCTTTGCGTGATCTTCCGGCAATTGATTTTGTTGCAAGAAAGTCAACACTTACAAGAACAGTTAGTACAAAGCCGCGTGTAGAAGAACAAACGCAGGATATAAACTGGGAATGCAGAAAGGAAGATGGTACTCTTTCAGCAGTTACATGGAGTAAAAATAAATCAGAGCATACCATGAGCTTTACTATTCAGCCAGATGATGCAGTACGTCCATATGTGATTGTTCCTGATAATACAGAAAAACCGGCAGCAACAAAAGAAGCAAATATCAGTTTTTATGTATTTATCGATGGACATTATAAGCTGATAAAGAACCTCAATGCTGAGCAGCATTACATAATCAAAGCAAACAGTGGCCGAGCCAGTCGTTATTATTTGCGAGCTAAACCAGATGATACGATTTCTAAAATTTACAGTGAGTTTGGTTTCACTCCGAGCAAGCTGGAGCCCGGCGCAGATCAGAAAGAGAAGATTCTGTTTGGTTATGCGACAGACAGCCGTGTGTTTGTACAGCACCCTTATAAGGACAACGATGGTACATGGTATATTCCTGTCCTGAAAAACGGGAAAGATGTATCTGTCTATTATTTCTCACAGCCAAACCCACTGAATCCAGACAGAATCGAAAATTATTTTGATCGTTTGACAGGACTTTCTTCTCAGGTTGGGCTGGCAGGAAGACATTTCAGTGTAGAGGGAAGTTTTCATCTGATTGAAGTGTTGGATCCACTGAACCTGACCAAAAGAGAGGCGATTAAGAGACAGTATGTAGGCCATGGGGAAGCATATACTGTGGAAGTACCAAAGAGGGCAAGTTTAGAAGGTGAGTATTATGGCAAGGAGATTGTCTGGAGTTGTACATCTAATGACAGGGACGAAAATGAGGTTCTTCCGGAACCGTCCGGAGATGATAAGGTAAAATTTGAACTGCCTAATATTACCTCATCTTATGAGGTGATTGCAGACAAACCCCAGAACCCCGGAACGGTCAGAGTGATCTATAATACGACCCGTTATATGAAGAAGCTTCCAAAAGAATCTAAGTTGACCCCTCAGGTTGGAAATAAGACAAGACATACAGATGATTATGAGAATGAAATAGAAGCTGGAAAACATAACGTCAAGTCACCATATCCGCTAGTTTATGATCATGAAGATAATGACAGCAAAGAGTTGGAACAGTATGAATTCGATCATTGGGATTACAGAAACAAAGACGGAAAGTGGCAGGAATGCGGGGCCGGGGATTCTATTTCTGATCTTATAAATAATAATGCAAGACAGCCAATCACCCTCTATGCAGCGTGGCGTAAGGTGAGTAACCAAAATCGAAAACAGGTACAGTTTTATATCTGTAAGTCAGCGATGCCGGAAGATGGTTCGGTAGCATTACCAACCACGAATGTAGACGATTATACAAGTGCGGTTGCCGTGGCAAACTGTAATGTGAAGGCAAGTATATTGCATGATGTTCCAGTTCTTGGAAATAAGAATCCATCTACGTGGGAACAGTATGCGGATGGAAATAAGAGAGTGCAAGAACTTTTGCAGGGAACTAAACCAGATGAGGGATATATTGGAAATGGAGACTATATCTACAAGATAGATAGAATTCCTTCCGATGAAGAGGTATTCCAGACAATTCGTGAAAGTGGACGTATGATTCGCATCGGAGACAGGGAAATTCCGCCATCGAAATTAGATACCGAATTCTTCACCATTTATTGGTATTCTTTCAAAAGTGAAATGTCCGATGGGTGGCATATTGACGGCCGTATTGTAGCAAAAAATGGTTACCTGACAGTAAAGAAAGATTTTGTCGGAATGCCGGAAGCAATAGAGGAAGTCAAGAAAGATTATTATATCCAGGTAGATATGGATGAAAAGCTTTTAGATGGAAAACCTCAGCCACCTGCATTTCATGAGCATATGAAACTTGTGCTTCCTTCAGAAGATAGCCAGAAACCGGATGCAGAAGCTCCGCAAGCGGAGGATGCTCCAATAGAAGTTGTAGGTACATGGACAGATGAAACACATACAAGCTGTACGTGGATCGTTAAGGCGGACTCATTCTGGAAATACACATTAAAAGAGTACAACTATAAGCCAAAAGATTCGAATGTAAAATTTTCGGGTTGGTACAATGTTCGCAATTCTCATGAACAAGGAGATAATGTAAATTCATGGGAAGCATATCCAGAAAGTGGAATTCAATTCACAGGACGTGGAATTGGACGCGGTGGTGAGACTCTTACGATTGAATTGGAGAACCGTTATCAGAAAGAGGGAATACTCACACTGAACAAATTTGATGAGTCTACCGGACAGGGAATGGAGAAGATCAATTTTGCTGTCAGTAAGAACGGTGTTGAGGAGGAAACGGTAACAACTGATAAATACGGAATCGCACAACTTCATATTCCGTTACAAGATGAGAACAAACAGAATCGAACGGCAACTGAGACGTATTTGTTGCGAGAGACAAACTTACCGACGGGATATGTAGACACAGGAGATATACAGATCACAGTTGAGATTGCCAATGGAGCATTCAAAATCACTGATGCAAAATTGGTGGATAGGGAGGCTAACGAAAATCAGGAGGCTGTTACAGCACCAGTTGATGGTAAGATAAACGGAAAATCCGTTCTGCTTCAGCGAGGAGATACCAGCCTTAATATCCGAAATTTTGCTAAAACAGGCACTCTGCATATCAAAAAGACATGGGGAAATCCAAATGATGCACTGATGGAAAAACAGGTGAAAATCAGATTGTATCAGAATGGAATTTCTACAGGACAGGAATTCCTGCTGAATGAAGAGAACGGATGGGAACACACAGTCGACAATGTTCCACTATTCCAGGACAGAAATCCGGTGGAATATAAGGTGGAAGAAATTGAGATAGGAAAGACACATTATTCTTCGGAATACGGGGATGGTTTCCTATATTATGAAGTTATTTATCCAGAGATTCAGTATTTCGATTCAAATGGACAACAATTATTCCCAAAGGATGGGAATGAGTTCAAGGATGTTTCCAAGATGGAACTGGAAGTGCAGAATCTGCATTTCAATCTTGCTGAACGAAGTTTCTTAAAGACGGATGATCTTCCAAGAAACCGACTTGCTGGTGCAGGTTTTCTGTTCTACAAAGTACCGTATGATGATGTTACGAAAGAATATGCGGATGATACAGGATATACAGTAGATTATGACAATACACAGAGCAAGGACGATATCGTTCTGAAAAAGGATGGAAAAACGTGTACGACGTATCGTTCCTTAGAAACAGATGAAAATGGAATGCTTCAATTACCGGAGGACTTTGAGAACGGACGATACTGGATGGTAGAATCTGTTACTCCAAACAAAAAGGACAAAGCAGATAAAACCAAAACACAGTATCAGGATAACTTTAATTTATATATGGTCGATGTAGAATCCGATATTTTATTCCTATATGAGAAATCATCGATGACAAATACCTGGAGAGCTGTTTCGGACAGACATATCGTCAATCATCCGCAAAAAGGCGGGGTGACGGTTGAGATTACAAAGGAAGTCACTGGTCCACTTGGAAACCGCAAGAAGCCATTTGATATGGAAATTCTCTATTGGGAAGATGGTCAAAAGCTGCGTAGCAAGACAATTAGAACTTCTTTGAAACATGGAGATAAAGTTACATTAAAAAATGTAGATATATCTTCGGATATCATAGTAACAGAAACTGTTGATACATCAAAATACGCTGTTTCGATTTCTAAAAAAGAAGAGAATGATAAGTATTCAAATCCAGTGCAGGCAACATCGAATGGAAATACAGCTGTCATGAAACAGCGGATTGAGGCTGCGCGAGGAGATGTGATTGAGTTAAAAATCACAAACGAAAACACACAATTAATACCGGAAACAGGGGTTCGTCTGAGAACAAGCAGGCATGTATGGTTACTATTTGCCATAAGTATTATCATGATTCTGTTTTTCAGAAGAAGACGGAAAATAAGATAAACACTGCTATGGAACAAAACTTGCAAAAATACATCAGACATTTTACATGTTTGTTGCATTGGAATAAAAAAATAAACCACTATAATAAAGGGTACAAACTAATACCGTGGATGTCTGAGTTGACATAAAACAAATAAATCCCCTAGAAGGGTTATGGGCATCCATTTTTATGGAAGGATAGGATGAAGAACGAAACTGAACGGTCAAATGAAAACAACAATATAGTACAGGAAACATCTGTAGCACAGGATATTGTTCAGTTGTTATTGAAGATTGCATTTATTATCTTAGCAGTATTTCTTATTTTTACATTTCTCTATGGAATTGTAAGAATAAATGATGTCTCCATGAAACCGGCAATCAAAGACGGTGATCTGGTCATGTATTACCGATTGGATAAAAGGTTTATTTCCGGTGACGTTGCAGTGTTTAAAGACGACGGCAGAACCACGGTCGGACGTGTTGTGGCGGTAGCGGGAGACACCGTTGACATTACCAAAAACGGACTAAAGATAAATGGTGCAGAACAGATATCTCAGGACATTTACTTTGATACCACCCAATTCAAAGATGGAGTGGATTTCCCGGTCACAGTCGGGAGCGGCCAGGTATTTATACTTGGAGATAACAGACCTCAGGCATCGGACAGCCGAATTTATGGTTGTATTGATATAAAAGATGTCAAAGGAAAAGTCATCGCGATTATTCGGAGCAGGGGAATTTAATTACCGGATCCATTAATCAAATAAAAAACAAAAGAATTCACAAGGGAGGAACTAAAATGAGCATGAAAAAATTCACCAAGAAAATGCTCGCTATTGTCGCAGCAGGTGCTATGACAATGGGACTGGCAATGCCGGCAATGGCAGCGGATCAAACAACGACAGACACAACAAATAATGCAAAGGAAGCCTATATCAGTAAGATCTATAATACTGAGGTGGGAAAGGCAGAAAAATTCAGCTTTACTGCAACACAGATTACAGATGGAAATGATGTGATAAAGACTGCTCATACTGTTACAATTCCAACAATCAGTTTTGAATCAACTGATCTTGGAACAACCACAAAAAGAGCTAAGATTGATTGCGGAACTTTTACTGAGGCTGGTAAATATTCCTATACAGTAAAAGAGAATGCAGAGGCTGATCCAGTTGTTGCAAAAACAGAATATGAAGAGTTAATCATGTCCAAGGCAGAATACAGAATGGATGTATATGTTCAAGATACAGATAGTGGATTTGAGATTAATAAGATTATTGTAAATATATTAAAAGATGACAAGGGCGAGGAATTTGAAGAAGGAACAGGAATAATCGGTAAAGTGGATATTGGAGATTCAGACAAGAATGGCTTCAAATTTGTCAACACTTATGTTCAGGAAGCAGGTACAGGTGAAAGACCAGATCCTTCAAATCCAGATCCTGACTATACTGCAAACGGTTCCTTAAATGTATTGAAGAAGGTTGTAAAGAATGTAAACTCTGAAGATGCAACTGCACCTGATTCTAATGAAGAATTTGACTTCACAGCAGAGTTTACTTTCCCAGCAGGAACAGATCAGGCAACTCTTGGTGGCGTAAAAGCAAATGGTACTGTGATTGATCTTACAGATGGCAAGACTCATACATTTAAACTGAAAGATAACGAAAATATGAAATTCACAGAACTTCCAGTAGGAACAACAATTAAAGTTACTGAGGCTGCAAAAGCAAACTACAAGGGAAGCACTGTAGTTACACTTAATGGTGTAGAGACATCTAAAGCAGCAACAAAATACAATGAAGCAATTACAGCCAGTGGTAAACTCGGCCAGAAAAAGAACATTGTTGACGTAACCAACAAATTCAACAACGTACCAACAACTGGTATTATCATGAACACTCTTCCATACGTTCTGATGGTTGCTCTTTGTGCTGTAGCACTGTTTGGATTCGTTGCTTTCAAACGCAAAAAAGTACAGAAATAATTTTATAAAATCATAAAAGAAACAGCAAAGGGAATGCGTGCGGCGATACTCCGTCGCATTCCCTTTTGCAATAAGAAAGGAAACTTCAGGAATATTTCATATGAAAAAAGCAGCAAAGTTTTTAGTCAAAATAGTCGATCATATGGTGAATTTTATAGCGTTATTGCTGATTCTTATGGTAATGTTCCTGTCATGCTATATGTTATGGGATTCCAATCAGGTATATCAGGCGGCTGATGCGAAGAACTACGAAGCCTATATTCCAACAGAAAAACATACGAAATCTTTTGAAGAATTGCAGAAAATCAATCCGGATATTATTGGCTGGATTCGAATAAATGAAACAAACGTTAATTATCCGCTGCTTCAGGCAGAAGATGATGATACTTATATGAATACGGATGCCGAAGGCAAGTATTCTTTAAGTGGTTCCATATTTTTGCACTGTGCAAACAAACCGGATTTTTCCGATTTTAACAATATGATTTATGGACACCATATGGAAAAACACATAATGTTTGGAGATGTGGGGCTATTCACAGATAAGGAGTATTTTGACGAACATCCATACGGAAATCTTTTTTTTGATGGAAAAGATCATGGAATTGAATTTTATGCATTGATCCAGGCAGATGCTTATAATGAACGGCTGTTCAGTGTCAGTTCAGAGGAACCGGAAGCAAAACAGGCGTATCTGCAGGAAATATCAGACAATGCTTTATATAAAAGAAACTTTGAACTTACGGAAAATGACCATTTGGTTCTTCTGATAACATGTACTTCAGAGATGACAAATGGAAGAAATATATTAGTAGGAAGGCTTACGGATCAGGTCTATCCTGAGAAAGAGAAAGCCAAGAATCTGGGAACGGGAATTGATGAATTTAAAGAAATGATGATTCAGGTGCCGGCTATTTACTGGATACTTTTGCTTATTATCGTACTATTGATAGTAGATAGAAAAATGAAGAAGGGAAAGAAAAAACATGAAAATCCTTGATTTAAAAAAAGTAACTATCATATTGGTGACTATGCTCCTTTTTCTGAGCATGCAGATATCAGCTTTTGCATCTGATAATTGTACTGTAGTAAAAATTCCGGTGAGACAGATTTTTGACAGTGAAGTGGAAGGCATTGCAGATGAATTTTCTTATATTATGACAACAGATCAAAGCGACGCACCAATGCCCGCCGGAAGCTGCAATATGCAGTATTCCTGGACAATGGAAAAGAATGCAGCAACAGAGATTATACTGAATGTAAAAACAGCAGGACAGTATCATTATAACATTTATCAGACGACAGAAAAAAAGGATGATTATAAATATGATCAAAACAGGTACTATGTGACTGTCGAGGCTTACTATAATGAATCGAATCAGTTAAAAGTTGTCACAATTGTAGCAAATGAGAAGGGGGAGAAAATAGAAGCAATCTCTTTTAAGAATAGTTATATTGGAGAAGAGAAGCCAAATCCAACACAGCCCTCAAACCCGTCACAACCATCTGGTCCGTCCAATTCAGATGAATCAGGAAAGATCAATAGTGTAAAGACTGGAGATGACAGTCCTGTTATGGGATATTTCTTATTGCTGTTTGGTTCACTGATTTGTCTAAGCGTTTTAATCCATAAAAAGCAGAAAAGAAATAAGGGAGAATCACAAGATGAGGCATAATATATGGAAAAAATACTTAAAAATTTTATGTTCTTGGATTTTGATTCTTTCTATATGTTTTTTATCCTTAAATGTAGTAGTTGAAGCATCAGACACAGATAGGGAAATGAAGCCAGTAAGTGAGCAGCAGTCTGAGACAGAAGAAACGATTGATATAGGAGAACAGTCTGAAACAGAGGATTCCGCAGACCAGATAACAGATCTGAATGCACCGGAACAAATGTCTGTACAGAGTCTGGAGGAAGAATTACTGGCGGTTGCCGAGAATGGAGAAGAAGCCTCAACAAATAGAGTAGAGTATGTAGATGTCAATGGAAATCCAATTACAGGAGCACCTTCTGTCATTCAATTTGGAGCAATTGCGGATCATAAAGAGCTATCTATAGAAGGCCGACATTTCGAGTTTAAGAGTGCAAAAGTAGATGGAAAGAACTGTGTATACATCGGAAAATATAATGGCACCATTTACTATAGTACGGATGGTGTGATTGCAATTAAAATGGATGATACTCAGAAACTAACGATGATGTACCAGGAGTATCATCTGGTCAGCATAAAGGAAGTAGTTCCTGATAGTTGTACACCTGGTACAATCACCAAAAAAAAATGGCAGCCTTGATGCGCCGCTTGATATATCGAATCAGATTCGTGTAAATGCGGGAGAAAACTTTATAATTTCAGTAACTCCTGGCACAGACACAGCAAAAGCAAATAATCCCAAAGCGAAAAGATTTATAATCGAATCCGTTGTTTCTCAAGAGGGTGCGACAATTACGAAGGAAAATGGAAATGAAAACAAAGCTACCTATTCCATTAACTTTGTAAAAGACGATACGATTACAATTACCTATAAAGAACAAAGTATTTACAGAATATTCATTAATACAAAAGATATTAATGGAGAAGAATATATTAATATTGCGCATAGTGAAAAGAATGGCTGGCAGTATTTGAAAGATCAGGACAAAATCATGTGGACTTTTACACCAGATGATGTTTATGAAATGTCAGGCTACAACTTAGATATTCCTGCTTTTCATACGAAAAGAGGCTACCGTGTAATACATATGGTGGTGAATGGTACTTCCATTCAAGCCTCTTCTGAGAGCGGAGTGAGTGAGGTGCCAATAAGTAAAGGCGATAGTGTTTCATCGGCTCCAGGTAAATTAAGTTTAATTACCAAGATGACAGATAGCTACACAACTACTAGAGGTGATGAAAAAAATTGTTCTTATGAATATAAGATGGATTTGAAAGTCCGAACCGGTAAATTTGAGGATTATAATTTTACCTTAGTACCATACAAAGAAGAGCGCGGAAAGCAGGCTGTGACAGTAAGGCTATATACGAATCAAACCCGAAGCGGCGAAGGTTTGGACGTAGTTATGTGGGACTATGAGAAACAAGCACTGGTTCCTGTAAAAGATAATCAAACCATAGATATGGACCCAGTAACGTATAATGGAAGTAAAAACATAAGACAGGTACGAATTTTCTTTGCCAAGCCAAAAGCCGGGTATGAATTTACAAATGGACTTCAAAATGCTATTGGTGTTATGTATGGACAGCCTCATGGCGACAATCCTAGTGGGGATGGAAAAAAGAATGATGCTGATGCTGGTAACATAGATGCAATGACAGCTACGTCACTTATAAGAGGGAATAATTCCTTTAAAATATATGATGATCAATGGCAGGCTGCACAAAAAGCTGCGAAGGAAAAAGGTTATACCAGATATTTAGCGTGGGGAGGTGCAAAACCTTTACTAACAGATAATGACTGGCGTTTATATTCTGCCTCTTTCATGGTTGCATCCAGTAGCCTATATGTACATTATAATTCCGGTGCCGGTATGGGAGTGCTTCCTAACAATGCAGATGTGAAGAACATTCCGGATAATCCGAAGACAAGGAGTTATAACAACACTCCTATGCATTCTTATGGAAAGGATCTGGAAACTGGAAAGGGAATAAGAACTATAGGTACTACCTTTATTATGGGTGAAGGTTGGGCAGAACCCACTTGCGAAGGCTATGAATTTATAGGATGGAAGCTGAAAAACAAAGCTGGTAAGTTAAGTCAAGAGACATATAGTAACGGTGAACTCTTTACGATTTCTGATGAGAATTACGGATATGCAAATAATACGAATCTGCCTGTATTTGCATCTAAAAATTATACAGGATATCAGATTGTTGCACAGTGGAAAAAAACAGCCAAAAAAGAAATAAAGGTTGAGCATTATCTCAAGATACCGGATGGAACGGAAAAACTTGAGAAGACAACTTCAGGAACCATTTCATTTTCTGCTGACGGCGAGACCGTTAAGGCGTTTGCGAACCCTGAGCCGGATGGAACATTTCCAGGTTATGTATTTGATGAAAGTGATAAGCGAAATACATTAGAAAAGGATGTGGAGAACGGTGCTTTATCAGAGCCTGTCGTATTAAAACTGTATTATAAACCTACTGTCTTGCAAGTCAGTAAAACAGTGGCAGGATATAATCAGGAACCGAATAAAGAATTTACATTTACACTTACAGCAACTCCACCTGCAGGAGCAGATCCGGGCATATCGCAGATTAAGGACGGACAGATTTATATTACAAAAGGGTCTAAGGCGACAGCAATACCCCTTTCTTTTGCAAATAACCAAGCGACCTTTACATTAAAAAAAGATGAATCTGTAAAGATTAATTGTCTGCCGACAGGCTGGTCATATAAGGTGTCCGAAGAGGATCCGGGTAAGAATTATAAGACAACATATAAAATAAATAATGGTTCCGCCACAGATGGAAGAGATGCATCTTTCAAGATGGACAAAGAAATAAACATTGCGTTTATTAATAAATCAACAATGGAACCGCCTGTAACAGGACGAACACTTGCAAACAATGGCCTGATGGTTTTGATGTTTTTAGTTCTTGCTATCAGTATAGTTGGTATGGTATTCTTTAAAGGAATAAAAAAGAAGAACTGAAAAAGCTGATAATGAGGTAAAGAGGAAAGGTTATACAATATCCCGAATTTATTAGACTTGAGGCGATAAAAGATGAAGCGCAAGGATAATAATTCGGGATTTTTCCTGCTTTGGAGAGGAGCAATTATGCAATTAAAAATTACAACGGATTATGCGATCAGAATAGTATATTATCTGGCTTGTCGTGGTGAAGTAATCACTGCGTCTGAGTTAGCTTACGAATTAAAGATTCCAGAAAGCTATATTCCAAAGATCACAAAAAAATTAAAAGAAGCGAATATAATTACAGCTTGCGAAGGAATAAAAGGTGGGTATTCACTTGTGAAAAAAACAGAAGATATTTCTCTGTTTGACATAATATCCTCCACGGAAGTAACCATGAAATTAAATCGTTGTTTAGAAGAGGATGGGTTTTGTTCCAGAAATGCAACAGAGCATTGTAAAGTACATAAAATATTGCTGGATGTGCAGCAAACTTATGACAATCTACTAAAGGGCATAAAGGTCTCGGAGATTATAAAACCAGATGCCGATGGGTTATCAGAATAGCTAAGAAAACAAACTAGAGAATATGAAAAAAAATTATAGAAATAACTCCACCAATATATTAAAATAGATATGGCATAATAAAGCAAAAGAAAGATGAATCAATTCAATTGTAAAAGGAAGGGAATACAAATGGGGTATACAGTAAAGGACTTGCTTGAATCAAACAAATTCCCGGAAATGCAGCTGATAAGTGATCATTCCGGAATTGATCGTGAAATTAAAGGAGCCCGAATCATTGAAATGCCAGAAATGGAAAAATTCCTGGTGGGGGGGAGCTGCTCCTAACGAGTATGAGAGCCTATGAGGATACAGAGGAAGATGTTTTTTTGTATCATTTAAAAGAATTGGATAAAAAGCAGATAAGTGGATTTATAGTAAAGTGCTATCAGAGAACTGAACACCTGAAAAGACTGTTTAATATTTTAATGGAATTTTCGCAGGAGTATCATTTGCCCGTGATAGAAATTTCTGAGGATTTGTATTTTTGGGGAATTATTAAGCATATACTACTTCAGTTGTGTGATATTGAAACTGCAAAACTGAAATATTTTAAGATGACACATGATAATTTAAGTAATATTTTACTGAACATGATAGATTCAAGGGAATCTATAGAGAGAATATTTTTCTTGATCAGTACCATGCTCGGGAATCCGGTCGGTTTATATAACGCAGATGGAACCTGTTTTTTTTCAAGTAATTCGGAAACACAGGATTTTAGAATGGAAAAAAATATTACGGAATATAAGCCTGAAATTATCACAAGATATCAATATTTGTGTCAAAAAAGGAAAAATACGAAGTATGTTGAATACATTAAGAAACTCGATATTTTTAAAAGGCAAGAAATGTATTTTGTTGTTTCAGAACAGAATGAACCGTTAGGAAAATTGGATTTTATCGCATTAGAGAATATTATCATTACATTACAGTTTAGTTTGATCAGACATGTAATAGAAGAGAATCTTGAAAAACGACATCTAAGAGATTTGGAATATCGTATGCTGGATGGTTCGCTGTCAAATGATGAAGAAAATGAAGTTGCAGGTATGCTTGGTCTTAATGATGCAGAGATATATCGGGTTGTCACTTTCCGTATGGATGCAATAAAGAATATAGAAAAATTTACCAATGCCCAGATAAAAGAAACAGAAATGGTCGAAAAGGAAATTATACGTTATTTACCGAGGGAGCATATTTTTTTGCAAACCAACCAGATTGTATATATTCACAGAGAAACGGAACGGGAAACCGGATTGGAATTTCGTAAAAAACTGGAGAAACTGCAGCAAACGATACAAGAATTTCTAGTTAATAGGGGAGTTGAAATAGATTTTCTGATTGGTATAGGTAAAACTGTCACAGGATACCATGAATTGAAGGAGTCTTTTAAATCTTCTAAAATTGCGCTTAAATATATTAAAGTTATTAGACGAATAATCGGAGACGAGGATAAGTCAGTTATAGATAGTACAAAGATAGGATTCTTTAATCATGTACTGGAAAAGATGAAAGATATAAATCAGTTGCAAGCGTTTATACCAGAGTCATTGAATAAACTTCGCCAGCACGATATTCAGAAAAATGGAGAGCTGGTTGATACATTGGAATGTTATCTGAATGTCAACCAAAGCTTAAAAAAGACTTCTGAATTAATGTTTATTCATTATCGAACTGCTTCATATCGTTTGCAGAAAATAATAGAAATAACGAATATAGATTTTAATAATCCAGCAGAAGTGCTTAGTGTTCGAATTGGATTGATAGCAATTCGAGTTCTTGAAGTAATGTAGAATTTTTAAGAATCTTTTGGAGAGGCAAAGATGAGATTCATAATATTAAAAATATTAGAATTGTTATAAAAGATAACGAATCACACAACAACATGGTTAGTGTGGTTCGTTTTTTTTGCCTGTTAATCGAAAATGGAGCACTTCGAACAAAAAAACGTTAAAAATTTTTCGTTCGTTGCACATTATATTTATAAATTTAATAGCGTATAATATAAAATTAATGAGAAAAATTATCGGTGAAAAACATTGAATATATCAATTTCTGAATATTTTTTTGATATAAACTAAGACTTTGCAGGGTTTAGATTAGATGGATAACGATGCAACTAAAAAATTCAACAGATTACGCAATTAGAATTGTATGTTACTTAGCAGCACAGGAACGGATGGTATCTACATCAGAATTATCACGGAAGCTAAATGTTTCTGCTAATTATGTTCCTAAAATAGCGAAAAAACTGAAAAATGCAAAAATAGTCACTGCCTGTGAAGGGATAAATGGTGGCTATATGCTGGCAAAACAACCGGAGAATATTTCTCTGATGGAAATTATATCGTGTGTAGAGGAAACAATGGCAATTAATCGTTGTTTGGAAGAAGATCGTTTTTGTTCCAGAAATTTGGAAGATACCTGCAAGATACATAAAATATTGTTGAGCTTGCAGAATACATACAATAATAAATTAGAGAGTGTAAAGGTTTCAGACGTTATCCGCCCTGGAGAAGATGAATATTTTGGAAGATTTTATGTTGTATTAAAACTGAGCTTAAAGGAAAAAAGCTACGAGTGTGTGTATTCACATATCCGTGAAGTATATGAGAAAGCAAGAAAAACAGAAAACTATGAAGAGTTCATAAGCCAATATGTAGAAAGATACGTGTATGCTTCTGACAAAAAAATGGTTCAGGACTTCTTATCAAGTGAAGGATTAGAAGAAAGATTAGTTGATGGATGTATGGAAAAAGATCTTCCGTACCGTAGAATTACCGGAAAAGATAAGAATGCATATGTTTGGATGGAAGCAAAAAAATATATAGATGCAAATGAGAATACTGCAATTATTACCTTACATAATGAGAAGATTGTCCAGAACACAGTTATAAAGATGGAACGAGAACTCATAAAAAAAGAACAGGATATGGCAAAGCAGTATTGGGATATGGTATCACTTTTAACTACTCTATTGAATCATAATCATTTAGTTGAAGCAGGATACCAAGACGATATCAGTTTCTATACGAAACAGGTATATCTTCAATTGCAGAATAAATATCCGGAATACGGGATTACGGATGAAGAAATAGCGTCAGTAGCTCATTTGGCACCGATTCATGATATTGGAAAGATAAAAGTACCACTTGAAATTTTAAATAAAAATGGAAAATTGACGGATGAAGAAATGAATGTAGTAAAGCAACATCCATTAGTAGGTGCAGCGATGACCCAGAGATTCCCAGAGGGGGTAACAACGGAAAAGCTGAATCAATATAGCTATGAAATATGCAGACATCACCATGAAAGATATGATGGATCAGGATATCCGGACGGTTTAAAAGGGAATGCGATTCCGATGTGTGCACAGGTCGTTGGGATTGTTGATGCTTACGATGCATTGATCAATGATCGTCCATACAAAAGGAAATATGAACCTGAAGAGGCAATCCAGATGATTTCAAATGGTGAATGCGGAGCATTTTCCAATCAGCTGATGCAATGCTTTCAGGAGGCAGCAAAGCAGCAAAAATGGCTAAAAAGGAAAAAATTAAAGTAACAAGTGAAGACAAAAGATTAGAGGTCCAGATATGAAGAAAAAAAGAAGGATAGAGAACAGAATTATCGCAGTAATACTATGTATGGCTATCTTATTTTCTCAAGTGAATATTGCGGATGCAGCAGATGTAAATCCATCGGGTACCAACACTAGTCAAGTGGCACTTTCTGATGATGCCAATAAGAGTAATGGTGAAGTATCAACCGAGTCCACAGTTTCAGATGAAATAAATGGCACCACGGAATCCGAATCTAAGATATCGGAGGAAACAAGTGAAAACTCGAAAAATGACGAATCGGAATCGTCCGGTGGAAATGTTAAAGCGGAATCAACAGATAATATAGATGCTTATTATAAGGATAGTAAAATATGCATTTATAATTATGAACAATTAAAACAGATTGGTTCAGATGCTTATATTTACACAGGTGATAAGGATGGACAGATTGGTTCTGGAGAAGTGGTAAAGAGTGAAGGCACAGAGCTGAAATACGGTGCAGATGCTCAGTACATTTTGATGAATGACATCCAGATGAACTCGGAACAGATTTGGTCAGTACCGGATTCATTTACCGGAACTATCACAGGCACGAAACTAGAAGAAAACGAAACACCAACGCTGTATGATAAGGAAACGGATACAATCTACATATACAATCCATATCAGTTGATGGTGCTTGCACAGGAAGAATCTGAAACGGAACCAGTTATGTCATTAGATTATGATGCACCACAGTTTGGTATGGGGCAGATGATCTATCCGGATGGTGAAGATCAGGCGTATCTGACTTATAGTAAGTCTCATAATTATGTGTTATCGCAGAAATTTAATTCAGATAAGCCTGAATTAGTTGCGGATCAATTGACAGAAAAAGCGGCGAATGGAGTTCAGTGGCTAGATGGTGAGCATGCAGATGGAAGAACAAAACCGGGACAGCTATATGTGGAGGTTTCCGGAAAAAAATATATTCTGATCGGAAATGAGTCACAGTTGCGGGCGATTGGGAGTAATAAACATGTAACACCGAGATTGTATGTTTACTATACACCAGGAGCGCTTACTGCTTTCAAGGGACCAGAATATATTCCATATTATCCAGGAGATGCAGATCTTGGATTAGATGCTGTAGCGAAGGAAGGCGGAACAACATATTTAAAGAAACCAGTCGAAGTTAAACAAAAAAAATATTTATATTATGACAAAAACAGTAAGTACGAATTAGCGGATGTGGATTTAAATAACAAAGGTATAATAACAGGATTACTGGATGTTGTTGGTGGTTTATTAGGAATTTTAACTGGAGGAACAAAGGAAATATGCGGAGTTGATGAAAATGGACTTCCGAATAAAGATAAGGCAAGTGAATTAAAATTAAAGAATGAATATGGCGACTTGAAATACGCATCCAACGCAAATTATATTATCTTCCGAGACATTGACCTTTCAACGGACGGAGTGAACTCCAACAAAGAAGATGACCTGTGGACACCTCTTATGGTATCGGGGGATATCAAAGGTGCTAAGTTAGCAGATGGACAAACAAAGATTACGGATGGTAACACTATTCTGGCAACTGGAAGACCTGTGATTTCTAATGTGAATGTGAACCAGACAGAAGCAATGGATGGTTCTAAGTATATAGGAATTGGATTTTTTGGAACAATTACGAATGAGGTTAATGTAAACAATATTGGTGTCAGCGCCGGAACGGTTACGGTTTCCAATCTAGAACTTCATAATGTAGACGTAAAAAATAATACAAATAAACACAAAGATACACAAACGATTATCAGTGGGTTGACAACCTTGCTTGGAGGAATACTTGGAGGAACAGTAGATACCCTTCTAGGAATTCTGACTTTTGGCAAATTAAACTTAAATTTAAAGGACACATTGGAGGCTCTTTTAAATGCCAGAGCAAAGGATCCGACAATCTATGCAACAGGAGCTTTTGCCGGAAGAATGGTAGGCGATGTTGTTGTAGAAAAGTGCGATGTGACAGGAATAGTTTCCGTTACGAATATTAATGATCGAACAGGTGGATTTGTCGGTTACACAGAAGGTGTTACGCAGTATGAGGGACTTTCCCAGGCACTTGGGGTGACAGTTAAAGCATTATCGGCTTTATTAAATGTTATACCGGGACTTGGACTTGGAGATTTGATCACAATTCTTCTGAAGAATGCATTGCCGGTTGGTAGTTTAATCCCTACTGGATACAAAAATGTAAATATCAAAAACTGTCATGTAGAGAATCTGGCAGGAACTATCGGAGCTGCGGATAAAGATTATGCAGGTGGTTTTGTAGGACAGCAGGTAGGAACAAGAATCTTTGACTGCTCCGTGAAAAACAGTAGTTATTCTGTAACGGCAAAAGAATACGGCGGAGGTTTTGCAGGAATCAGCAGAGATGCGGAAATCCGTGGATTGTTAAGTGATGTGGGTGTTGAACTTATTCGAGTAATGCAACCGCAGAGTATCTTGTTAAATTGCAATCTGACAGGATGTAATGTCACTGTATCCGGTGAAAATTATCAAGGCGGTATCGTAGGAGCACAGACCAACAGCTATGCAGTCAACTGTGGAGCGAGCGGAAGCATTGCAGTTAAAGCAAGCGGAAGTTATGCCGGTGGTGTGAGTGGTATTTCAACAGTTGGATGGATTACAAACCTTGGAAATAAAGAAGTCAAGGATGCAAGCCTTTTAACAACAGTGAAAGACTTGTTGACAGGTCTTTTGTCGAGTGATCCGGAAAAAGCAGGTATGCTCTTGTCACTTGTAGGAATTGCACCATCAGCAATCTTGGGATGTAACATGGATTGTTCATCAGTTTCAGTTGAGGCTGGTAAGAGCTATTCCGGTGGTATTCTTGGTGGCGGTGATGGCGTCTATATTGCGGAATCCAGTACAGAGTATCTAAATAAACTTCCTTATTGGAAACATGGTGGAGCAGATGCAAGTAGCGTAGCACAAAGAGATAATGTGCTTACAGGATTAAAAACAGTTACGGCAGGTGAAAATCGTGTCGGAGGTATTGCCGGAAGTGTAACAACAGCAAATGTCACAGGACTTTTAAATAATACGCTTGGAATCGGAAACTTCCTTGGATTTACTGTGCATCATGTAACAGTGACGGGAGTAAATGATGGATATACAGTTGAAGCAAAAGAAAACTATGCCGGCGGAGCACTTGGCGAGGCTGTTGGTGGAGATGTGGATACTGTAACATTGAATCAGGTAAAATCTGTTTCGGCAAAAAACAGAGTAGGTGGTTTTATCGGTTGTGCAGGTCCGGGAGATCTGGCAGGTGGAAATGGACTGACTTTGAATCTGTTAGGACTGAACAACTTGCTGAAAGTAAAAAATCTGCTTTCTGTGGCAGAAGGTGTCAGAGTTAAAATCAACGAAGCTCATGTAAATGGCATCGCAGGAGGCATGACTGTAGAAGCAACAGGTGCAAATTCAAACGGCGAAGTAGTGGATTACACAGCCGGTGGTTTCATCGGAAAGAGTAACAGCTGTGAGATCATTAAGTCCGATGTGAAAAATTTAAAAGAAGTAACAGCAAATGATAAAGACGGTATTGCCGGAGGATTTGTAGGTTCGTCACAGACTGGAGGGCTTGCAGATGTAGCTGGTGAAGCGGATGTCAAGGCTTTGTTAAATGCAAGTAAGTTGTTAGGTGCTGTCACGTACTTGCTTCCTTCTTATACAGAGTGCAAGGTTACTTATGTTGATACAGGCGGAGTTGCTGCAGATACAGCCGGCGGTTTTGCCGGAAACTTCCAGAGTGGAACGGTTAACAACCAGGGCGCAGGAGAAGGTAACTATTATTCTGTATATAATCTGGATCATGTAAACGGGCAGTCTTATGCCGGAGGCTTTGGCGGAAATGTTTACTCCGGAGCATTGGCAGATGCTGGAGGTGGAATCAGCATTCTTGGAGGAATCACAGGTCTGAATATTAATGTCGGAGATTTACTGAACCTGATTAATGCTTACATTCCATATGTACAGTATGCAGGAGTTAAATCCGATAATGGATTTACGGTTACGGCTAATAAAATCAAATCGGATGATATGAATTCTGGTAGTGCTGGTGGCTTTATTGGTTATGGCAGTGGAGTTCAAGTTAGTCATTGTGATGTAACAAATTTAAAACATACAAAGGTAACACCTCCTAAAGATTTAGAGGGTGAAGATAGTTCAAATTATTTTGGACAGGATAGTACATATGCAGTAACGGGTGCAAGATATGCCGGTGGATATATTGGTTATATGAATATTGGTTCCGCAGCTTCTGTTGGAAAAGGATTGAGCGTACTTGGTCACTCAATAGGAATCAATCATGTGCTGGATGCATTGAATGTCGTTGTTTCTACAATAGAACATTCGAATGTTACAGGAGATGTTGGAGGTTTTGCAGTAAAAGCGACCTGGAAAAATACAGCATCCGATGCCTCAGCAAATGACGTTCTTGGAGATGCAGGTGGTTTCGTCGGAAAGATATCTGGTGGACATATTCAGGATTCAAATGCAAATAACTTCTCATATATCATTGGACAGATTACAGCCGGTGGTTATGTGGGAGACTTGCAGCCAGGAAATGTGGCAAATGTCCTTGGCGATACTGGTATCTTAGATGGTCTTGTTGATGTGTCAGATACATTGGCATCATTAGCGGAGGACTTTGTACCGACGATCAGAAACAGCTCTACGACTTGTATTCCTTGCGGTGGTGCAGTTCGTGCAGATGCGGCTTCCACAACACAGGTACAACGAGGTATGGCCGGAGGTTATGCAGGACATAATGAAGGTGGTCACATCTGGGGAAACAATACAAAGAATTGGAAAGGTAAAGAATATACCGAACCAACAAGTACTTGTAAAGCAGTAAGAATCCGTTCGGTATACGGAAAAGAAATTGCTGGTGGCTTCACAGGACTTATGGAGTCAGCTGATACGGCAAGTACCGGAAACCTGTCCTTATTATGGGGACTGGTAAAAGTAGATAACATCCTGGGAGCACTCAGCGTTGTCTATCCAACGGAAGAAAATACGGCAGTTTACGGTCCACTTGCCTTGATGGATTATAAAACTTGGAATGATTGGGTAGAATTTGTTGGTAAATATAAAGGTTACGGAAGTGATCTTGCAGAGAATGGTAAAGTAAACAGTCAAGAAGAACTTGATGCAATCATTGGGAAATATATATATGGATACAATGTTGTCGCAGGAAGAGAAAATTACCGGGATGAAATAAAACTGGTGAATGGCGGTGCAGCCGGTGGCTACGTTGGTTCGATGCAGACTGGAACCATTACAAATGGACAGGCTTATCAGGCGAAGACAATCAAAGGAATCCGATGTGCCGGCGGTTTTGCAGGAGAAATGATAAACGGCGGAGCAGCAAAGCTTGGAGGAGTTGATATCCTTGGTCTTAATCTGCAATTAGGACAAATGATCAATGTCCTTAATGTATTTGTTCCAGTAATCAAGCAGTCTTCTGTGGAAGGTTATCAGAGTGGATTAATTGTTCAGTCAGAAGGAATCAATGCCAAGGATGCTTGCGGTTATGCCGGAGGTTATGTCGGAAAACTGATTGGTGGACAGATCTGGGGCGAAAAAGATGCACGCTGCAAGGTTACAAAGTTGAGACGAGTTGATGGAAGAAGCTACGTTGGAGGATTTGTCGGAAGCTCTAGACCAGGAAGTGTAGCAACACTGAATCCAACTGCAGGAGAAGGATTGCTCAGCCAGCTTCTGAATAAACTGTTAAGTACACCAGCAGATTTGATCAAAGTATTAAATGCAACAGTCGCAACGATTCGTTATGCAGATGTGGAATCCTGGGATGACTGGGGAATCATCGTAAATGGTGCTTATGCGAGTGGAATTAATAACACTTCTTATGCAAAAGCGGCAGGAGGATTTGCCGGAAATCTGGAAGGAACTGTACTCGGTAAGAAGGGTACGGAAGAGGCAGGAGTTTCTGTACAGAATATCCGTTCCGTAGTCGCAGGTGAATATGCCGGAGGATGCTTCGGTGTTGCTGACGTAGCCGGAGTTGCCAATATCAGTGCAGGAAATGAGACCTCGCTCCTTGATAAATTATTAAAGCTTGGAAGAACCGATGTGCTGGATGCGTTTAGAAGTTATGTATATTACGGAACTGTAAGCGGAAGTAAGGATGCTGGTTTAAGTGTCAGCGCAAACACAGCGATAAAATCCGGACAGAACAATCAGGTTACCTATAGTGGAACAGCCGGAGGTTTTGGCGGCTCATTGCTAAATGGTTCTGTGAAAAACAGTAAAGTAACAGAATTAAGTAATGTAAGAGGTTTAAATAGTGTCGGAGGATTTGTCGGCTATTCTGGAAAGAGTGGAGTAGTTAAGGCAGACAAGATAGACGTTATTGGAGACAATACAGGACAGTTACTGGGTGGAGCTCTTGGAGTTATGGACATTTTTGGTTCTCACATTGATGACTGTGCAGTTACAGGAACTGATGATGGTTACACTGTGCAGAGTACAAATGGAGATGAGCAGATTGCCGGAGGATTTATCGGATATGCAAATCTTGCAAGAATGTCGAATTGTACAGCAGGTGACAAGACAAACCAGAAAATTGGACTGAAACAGGTAGCGTCAGGTGGAACAGCCGGTGGATTTGCAGGACGAACAAGTTTCGCTTATCTTGCAGATTTGAAGTTGGATTCAGGAGCAGTGAATGTAATATTCTCAGTTGTTAATCAACTTGTAAAAGCACTATATCTGGATAAAATCCAGGATTCCGATCTTCTGAAGATTAATCTTGGAATCATCAAAGTGGATGCGCTGTATGATGGCAAACTGCTTCATGTAAATCTGCTTGGATTGGATATTTCTGTAGGACTTTCAAAAAAGTCAACGGATAACAATCAACAGACAGACCTTGCAATTATTACGATTGGAGATTCATCCATCAAACTTCCATGCGATGAAAATGGACTTTTGAATGATAATGATGCCAAATCCAATATCAGTGTGAGTCTGATCAAGGCGAATCGAACAAGAATCACGGATAGTAATGTCTACGGTGTCAGTCAAGGATATGATGTCTATGCCGGTGGAGCCGGAAATAACAATGACGGTGATACAAAAGACGGACGAAGTGGTGGATTTGTTGGATTCAACGATGAAGGACTTTTGAAGAACAACAACATGTATTACTGTGATGTGGTTCGTGGAACAAAAAATCTTGTCGGTCCATTTAGCGGAAAGAGTAAGTTGGATTCTGTATATGAAGCTAACACACAGGAGAAGGTGGAAGGCGAGAATAACAATTACCGTATTTACAGAAAGCTGGATGTAGCGCTGGATCAAATCAAAAAGGGTTCAGACAAGCTGAATCTAAGCTATGAAAAAGATACTTCCAGTGGATGGGATATTTACACGCTGGGTCATATGAATTCGATAAAAAGCTATGAAACTTTGCAAAATGCAAAGCTGACAGATGATACTTCGTCTACGACAGCAGAGCTTAAAGCATATGAATCACCAGCAAAAGCAGTATTGATGGCAGATACTAAAACAACATTGAACACGGGAGATAGTGATACACCGGAACCATCCGAGTCACAGGATCCATGTGATGAGAACATCAAGCTGACAATCAATAAAGTTTGGAAAGATTTAAACAATTTTGATAATTCAAGACCAAACAGTATCACGGTAACAATATCACGTACCTGGACAGATAAAGCCGGAAAGAAAACGACAGAAACAGTTTCAGGTTACGAGAGTTACACTATAAAAGGTTCCATCGATAAATCTAAATGGCAGGAGGTGATAAAAGAACTCCCGGCATATAGGACAGATGGAGATGAAATTTATTATTACACGTATTCCATCACAGAAGCAAAGGTGGATGGTTATACAACAACGATAGATAAATCGCAAGATGGATTTACCTTCACAATAACTAATAGACATTTCCCAGGTCTTCCGGATACCGGAGGACACGGAAGCTATTTGATTCACCTGATAGCTGTTCTGCTTTTCCTGGTATATTTCGTAATGAGATATAAAAAATGCAAGGAAAATAAAAAAGCAGAAAAACTATAGAAAAATTCTCAAGAAAAGGAGACAATAGTTATGAAGAAAATGAAAAAAATCATGGCATTAATGCTGGCAGCGATTATGATGATGGCTATGTCTGTCACAGCATTTGCCGCAGAAGGAGCAACAGGAACACTCACACTTACAGTTAATGTGAAATCAACAACACCAGCACAGGATCTGAATGGTCAGACAATTAATCTGTACAAATTATTTGATGTGACAGAGTCTGGTACAACAGGATCAAAGAACTATGCATATACAGTGAATACAGAAACTGGATACAAAGATGCACTGGTATCTGTATTAACTGAGGCAGGAAAAACAGTTACAGCGGGATCTAAAGATGAAGAGTTTGCAACAGCTGTTTTTGATATCGGTATCAACGATTCTACAGAAGTACAGAACTTTGCAAATAAGTTTACAGCATATGCGTTGAAGAATAGTTTGGTAGCAACTGCTACTTCTGGAAAAATCACAGAAGAAAATAAAACATCTTATAAATTTAATAATTTATTAGCTGGTTATTATCTTGTATATGTAACAGGTGGAAAAGAGATTCAGTCTTCTTTAGTTACTGTAGATGCTGGTACAACTACAGTAGACTTAAAAACAGAAGCACCAAGCATTGAGAAAACAGCTAATAAAGAAACTGTAAATATCGGTGATGTCGTAACATATACCGTAAAAGGTTCTATCCCAGATACAACAGGATATGATCAGTATCAGTACATTATTCACGATACATTATCTAAAGGTCTTGATTTTGTAAACGATGCAACAGGAACAGCTTGTGAAGGAAACAGTGTAAAAGTTACAGTAGCATATACAGATGCAACAGATGCTAGTACAGCACCAACAACAGCAACAATTGACACAAAGAACAGCAGAAAAATGAGTCTTGACCTTTCAGCATGGGTAAGAGCTAGCCAGGCAAATAAAGGAAAAGAATTCACAGTTACATATTATGCAAAAGTAAATAAGGACGCAGTAGTAACAAATAACAATAAGGCTTCATTAGAGTACGGAAACAATCCAAGCGATATAACAACTACAACACCAAGTGAAGCAAAAACAAATACATATCCATTAGATATCAAAAAGACTAACAAGAAAACGAGTGAACTGTTAGCAGGCGCAAAATTTAGCTTATATAGAACTGAACAGGATGCTAAAGATAAAAGAAATGCTATCACAGTTTCTGGAAGCAACGGAAATTATGTTGTAGATCCAGCATCTACTACTACAGAATTCGAATCCGTTGAAAATGATCTTGGTAGATATAACCTTCGTGTAAATGGTCTTGCAGCGGGCGATTACTGGTTAGTAGAGACACAGGCTCCAGAAGGATTCAACAAGTTGACAGATCCAATTAAAGTTACAATTACAAAAGATGGCGATACAAATTGGACTGTTAAGAAAAACGATACAGCAGAAGATGACAAGATTATTGATGTTGAAAACAGCTCAGGTTCCCTCCTTCCATCCACTGGTGGACGTGGAGCAATCGCATTTGCTGTAATCGCAGCTATCCTTGTATTTGGTGTAGCAGTAAGCTTCATCCGTGATAAAAGAAAAGAAGCATAATAAATAATTTTACTAGAGATACAAGATAATATTTAAGGAATGAGCGGTTATCTTCCACGGAAGGTAACCGCAATTCCAAGTATAACAACAGGGAGAATGAAATGAAGAGTAAGAAGAAAAAAAAGAAGATAACAATAAAAGATATTATTCGTCTGATCGTGCTTTTGGTTGCATTCTCCGTATTGTTATATCCAACGTTTAGTAGTTATCTGAACGAAAAGAATGGTTCCAAAGTTGTATCCTATTATGATGAGGAAAGTGTAAAGTTAAGTAAGGCAGAAAAAGAGCAGATGTTGGAAGAGGCGAGAGCATATAATAAGGAAATGCTGGGAAATATTGATTTGATTGATCCATTTTCGCAAGAAGATGTGGAGATAGATGCTCGCTATGAGGGACTGTTGAACGTAGATGGTTCTGGAATGATGGGATACATTCGTATTCCTAAGATTAATATAGAACTTCCAATTTATCACGGAACAAGTGAAGCTGTTCTGCAGACAGGTGTCGGACATTTCTGGGGTACATCGCTTCCAGTAGGTGGAGAAAGTACACATACAGTTCTGACAGGACATAGAGGTCTTCCGACAAAAACACTATTTACCAATATGGATAAACTGGAAGTAGGGGATATTTTTTACATTAAAGTTTTAGATGAAACCCTGGCATATCAGATTGATCAGATATTAACGGTTTTACCGGAAGAGACAGATGGGTTATCTATTGAATCAGGCAAGGATTATGCTACACTTGTTACTTGTACACCATTTGCAATCAATACACACAGACTTTTAGTACGTGGAGAGAGAATACCTTATGAAGAGGCAACGAAGCAAGAGCCGGATACAAATATAAAACCAGAGTTATCTTTTACTGCAAAAGTGTTGATTGTAACAATTATAGTGATTTTTATAGGGCTGATGATAGCTGTAATTTATAGTATACGAGATAGAAAAAGGAGGAAAGTAAGGTGAGAAAGAAGATAAGAAGTATTCACATTATTTTATTCGTTATGCTTTTTCTTGTCGGTAATTTTATAGATATTTCAACAATCCATGCTGAAGCAGGAAGTAGAACAGGAAGCATTCAAATTAGTTACAAGGGAAGAAATAGTTCGGATAAAGAAGTGACTCTTTCCGGAGCAAAGTTCTCGATATTTCCAATTCAATATATGAAAAATGATGAGCTGGTCTGGGAAGATGGTTTTAAAGATTCAGGTATATCATTACAAGATACCAGTGCAGAAGCAAGAGAAAAACAGGCAAAACAATTGTTTGCATTTGCGAAGGAAAATGATATTTCCAGCTTAATGCAAGAAACAGATAGTTTAGGACGCACGAGTTTTGGAGAATTGGATGAAGGAATTTATCTGATTGCACAGATTGAAAATGTGGAAAGTGGTACAGATAAATTTGAATCTGCTCCATTCCTTGTTAATATTCCATCTGAAATCAATGGGAGTGTAGAATATAATGTAACGATAGAGCCAAAAGCTGAATGGGTTTCACCAGAAACACCACCGAACAATCCAGATAAGCCAAAGGATCCGGTACCTTCAAAACCTGATAAGCCAAATACTATTCAGAAAATAATAAATACGGTAAAAACTGGAGATACAACCAATATAGTTGCATGGTTTTTAATAGCGATTGTTAGTCTTGGTTTGATTGTAGGATTTTATAAAAAGAGAAAAATGAAGTAGCCATTATTTAAAGAAAACTGATCCATTACGGTGGAATCAGTTTTCTTGTGTTATACGGTTTAAAACGTTTCAGATATTAATGTTGAAGTGGTGGTGTAAACGCACCATAGTGCGTACTATCAATTGATTAGCCACTCATCAGAGTGGCATATTTTATAAGTTACTTTCTACATTTCTCTGGCAACTTATCTGACCAAGGAAGCAGATCCTCACAGAAACTTGTATCATGATCTTCCATATGTTTTGGAATCTCTGTGAGTAAATATTCAAAATAATCGTATGGTTTCAGATTGTTTGCTTTTGCTGTTTCAGCAATACTATAGATGATTGCACTTGCTTCAGCTCCTGCAATGGTATCAATCATGACCCAGTTTTTCTTGCCAACACAGAATGGGCGGATTGCCTGTTCTGCGGCATTATTGTCTAGTGGGACATCACCATCTTCAAGAAACACACGCAAATATTTTTCCTGATTCAATGAATACGTGAATCCATTTGCTGTTTTATTCTTTGGCATCACAGACAACAAGTTTTGTTTTGCCCACGCAAAATAAGCATCTACCAGAGGCTTCACAGTCAGCTGTCGATGTTTCAAACGTTCCTCAGAACCTAACTCCTTGAGTTTATTATCCTCACGATAAATCGCTTGGATTTGTTTTAATGCAAGATATGCAAGTGACATTTTCTGACTCGCCTTCGGCAAAGCCTTTACCGCTTCATCAAAGCGACGTCTCACATGTGCCCAACATCCGGCAATCTTCAGGTCTTCACGTTCTTCTGCAATCGTGTGGTAAACCTGGTAGCCATCCGTTATACAGACTCCACGAAATTCCTTTAGGAAGGATCTTGGATGGTTTGCATTACGAGTAGGTTGATACTCATATAGGACAATCTGCTTATCAAGATACATCATTCCTGTTCGGTAAACCCACATGTAGTGCTTTGTTCCGGTTGTTCGGTATTCCTTTGAAACAAGAACCGGAATTTCATCGGCTTGAAGCACATGATATTCATATAACTTTTCGTGTAGGTAATCATAGAAAATCGACAAGTATCTTTCTGCACAAAGAATCGTCCAGCGAGCCATATCTGCTCGATCAATGTTCACTCCCATTCGTTGGAATTCTTGTTCTTGACGATAAAGCGGAACTGCATTTATATACTTTGCATTCCAAATTCCAGCGAGCAATGATGCTGATACAAGGCTATTCCTTAATAAGTAAGCTGGATGATCTGCCCTTTTGATATGGTTATCCTTCTTTGACTTATAGACTCCCACATGATGTTCCTCGATTTCAACTTTCATTGGTGTAAAACGGTAACGATTATATACTTCATCTTCTAATTGATACCAGCCGTCTTCTCCGAATTCAGCAATCAATTCATCCTCTGTCATCTTGTGTTCTACAGGGATGACTGGAAGATTCCGGATATCAGCAATACGTTTCCCTTTTGTCTTCTTTCCACGTTTTTTAACAGGTTCTTCTTCGGATTCATCCAGTGCTGCAACAGCCTCTGCCTCATTGAAAAAGACGATATTCCCATCAACTGTTGTGTCTCATACTATGAGGTGAATAGTGTTCTTCTTTGAAAAGATTGGGCGTTTT
>ENA-OPRK01000248-OPRK01000248.1-human-gut-metagenome-genome-assembly--contig:-NODE-248-length-45153-cov-4.535500_pt1 | contig 45153 bp, 37 predicted proteins | sample MGYA00241793_ERZ501877 | MGnify/ENA primary metagenome ERZ501877 (study PRJEB25962, sample SAMEA1966253) | human gut metagenome | biome: human gut; feature: human-associated habitat; material: faeces... | reverse complement strand
GGAGCCGCTGGAGCGACTGGTCCAACTGGCCCAGCCGGATCAACTGTTACTTCACTGAATCTAACGGTAGATGCCGGTACCGGTGCGGTTACAGGAGGCAGTATAACATTAGACGACGGAACTACTGTTCCGATTACCGTGACGAGAACGTAAATCTGATTTTTGATGCAGGAACCATCGCACCAGCCGATCTGGTGGAGAAAGAGAAGTCCCATCATTTACAGTAATGTATCTTAAATACCTTAAGATGATCAGTGAGGATTGGAATCGTGACAGATAAATAATAAGAATACTTTTCTGTAAAAGTTAAAAGAACAAATAATAAAATCCCCGGAGAATATGATTGACTCAAAAAAAGTTTAACTTTTGGAGGTCAGCGTATCTTCGGGGATTTTGTATAAGGCTTACTGGCTCAGCAAAGCATGTTCACATCATCAGTTTTTTTACGTATTATGTTAGTATCAGGAGTTTCCTGCATCAGTTCACAGATCCGTTTATCATATTATATGGCACTCATTGCCAGAATTCGGAAAGAAGGAAAGATTATATGAATCATTACGAAAACAATTATTATCAAAATTCGCAGCCTGGACAGAGAAGGTTTTATCCATCAGGACAAACAGCACAGTCATCATACCGTCCCTCATGTCCGTACCCAACACCCTGTCCCCCGTCATGTTCTTCGCCCTGTCCCCCGTCATGCCCTTCGCCCTGTCCTCCGCCCTGCCCCCCGCCGTGCCCTCCACAGACGTGCAGATGTTCCGTAAGAGTGGGAGATACCATCACTGGTGCGCCGGGGAGTCCTGCCAGTGTAACGAATGTGGGAACCGATCAGGACGCGGTTTTGGAATTCGTGATTCCACAGGGAAGCGAAGGTCCGCAGGGACCTGCCGGGCCGCAGGGGATAAAGGGAGAAACCGGTGCTGCCGGAGTCACAGGAGCCACCGGTGCTACGGGAGCAGCAGGTGCGTCAGATACGATTACCATACGCAGCACGATAACGGCTGAACCGGGAACCCCGGCTTCCGTAACAGATGTTGGCACAGGAAGTGATCACATTCTTGATTTTGTGATCCCGCGGGGATATACGGGAGCGGAAGGCGCTGCGGGAGCTACAGGAGCCACAGGTGCTGCCGGAGTCACAGGAGCCACCGGAGCGACCGGTGAGACCGGCGAGACCGGAGCGACAGGCCCTATGGGGGAGACGGGAGCCGCGGCCACTATCAGCATCGGAACCGTGATAACAGGAGAACCGGGGACCCAGGCGGAAGTCACTAACTCAGGAGATGAAAATGATGCCGTGTTTGATTTTGTGATTCCGCGCGGTGTAACAGGCGGCGGAGGCGCACCGGAGGTACTTGCTACGGTAGACACTTCGGGGCAGCAGACCATACCTGGCGGTCCCCTTGTGTTCTATGATACGCCTCTTGTATCAGGGACGTTTATCACACATCAGCCCGGGTCTTCCGATATTGATATCAGTCAGCCGGGGATTTACCAGGCAGTATTTCAGGGAACAGTTTCGGTCAATCCGGGGACCCAGATTCCGGCGTCACTGATGGTCCGCATGCTGCTAAATGGATACGATGTGATCGGATCGACAGTCCGTCACACCTTTTCAGCCTCGACGGAAGTTGCTACCTTGTCGTTCCACGTTCCGTTCCAGGTATCGGCCACCCCGTCAATCATTCAGGTCATTACAGATCAGGATGGATTTACTGTCGATGATTTATCCATGACGGTTCTTCGTCTTGGAGATTAAAGTATCAGTGAGGGATTCGCAAGAGAAATCTGCCGGGGCGGGGGACCGTTCCGGCAGATTTCTGCATATGATAATGGGAAAAGAATGACGGAATTCCGGTGACCGGAATCCGGGAAAGCAGTTGGTATGATAACGGTCAGCTTATGTATGATTGTACGAAATGAGGAGGATGTCCTGGCAAGGTGCCTTGACAGTGTAAGCAGCCTTGTTGATGAGATCATCATTGTGGATACGGGATCTCAGGATAAAACCAGGGAAATAGCCGCCAGATACACGGATCACGTTTATGACTTCACGTGGATCGATGATTTTGCCGCTGCCCGCAATTTTTCATTCTCAAAAGCCACTATGGATTACCAGATGTGGCTGGATGCGGATGATGTGATGGAGGAAGAGGACAGAGAGAAATTCCTTCAGATGAAGAATACATTAAATACCCGGCAGAAAGAGAACGCAGAGGATGGGCCGGATTCTACCCCCGACGTAATCATGCTTCCATATCATGTGGCGTTTGACAGCCATGGAAGGCCGGCCATGGCATATTACCGGGAACGTCTTCTGCGCAGGAAAAGTCATTTTATATGGCAGGGGGCTGTCCATGAAGTTATTGCACCGGCGGGAAAAATCATTCATGGCGATGCTGCCGTCTGTCACAGAAAGATTCATCCCTCAGATCCGGACCGCAACTTAAAAATCTATGAAAATATGGTGGACAGCGGCAGAAAACTGGAACCGAGGCATCAGTTTTACTATGGAAGAGAGTTGTATTACCACGCAAGGTATGAGGAAGCGGCCCGGATACTGGAAACTTTTCTTAAGGAAGGGAACGGTTGGGTGGAAAACAATATAAGCGCCTGTCTCAATCTTTCCGAGTGTTTTATGAAGCTTGGAAAATCGGAGGAAGCGCTGACTGCCCTGTTTGGGAGCTTTCGTTATGATGAGCCCCGTCCGGAAATCTGCTGTGCCATTGGAAAATGGTTTTTAGAGAGGGGAAATCAGGACCGGCAGTACTTAAAACAGGCAGTTTATTGGTATCTGCAGGCCAAAGGGCAGGTGACGGACGAAAAAAGCGGAGCTTTTGTAAATCCGGACTGTCACGATTTTATCCCGGATATCCAGCTTTGTGTCTGCTATGACCGTCTGGGAGAGAACGCGAAGGCTTTGGAATATCACGAAAAGGCCAAAGCGAAAAAGCCGGATAATCCGGCTGTTTTGTATAATGAGGAATATTTTGCAAAAAAGAAAGGCAGTACCGTGTAAACTGCCTTCAGCTGTTTTTCAGTATGACGAGTTCTACCGAATCGGCCACGTCCTCACACCTGTCACAGCATTTCTCGAAACGCTCGTAGATGGTAGTCCAGGCCAGCAGTGTGGCGGCTTCCGTCTGTTCTGTGTGAAGGCGGTGCATGGCTTCCGTGTAGAGTTTGTCACCGACCTCCTCTAAATGATTGATTTCGATGATTTTGTCTTTGATTGATTTCGATTTGCGAAAATTTGGAAACTCTTCCATCAGATCCAGCAGCGCATGGCAGCAGTCGGTTATAATTTTGGAAAATTCCAGGGCGTCCGGACGCAGGGTGCGAATGTTAAACATATAGAGGCGCAGAAGTACATCCTCGATGCTGTCCGTCACATCGTCGATGGCGCTGGTCAGACTGAGAATATCCTCACGCTCCAGGGGAGTGATAAACTCCCGGATCAGCTTTTCCATTGCCTGATGTTTGGTTAAATCCGCCTGGTGCTCCAGCTGATGCATGGCATCAATCTGTTCATCCAGTCCGGAAGAATCGAAGTGTTCCAGATCCCTGTGCAGCAGAGCGGCGGCTTCCATAGCGTAACGAACGCCCTCCTGAAACAGTTCGAAATATAAGTAATCGCGTTTTCCTGTCATTTTGCAGGCTCCTCTCTTATTATGCAGATTAAAATGATATCGCAGCGGGGCAAAGGTCTTGAATCACGATGCAGCTTAGAAGACCGCCAGAAACAGTTTTGCCATTAAAAATCCGATGATACCGCATCCGGGAAAGGTGAGCACCCAGGTAAGGACCATCTCTTTTACAACACCCCAGTCAACACAGGAGATGCGTTTGGCGGCTCCGACGCCCATGATGGCAGTGGTCTTTGTGTGAGTGGTGGATACGGGGATTCCCGCTGCGGAGGAGAGCAGAAGACAGCCGGCGCCGGCTAAATCTGCCGCAAATCCCTGATATTTTTCCAGCTTCACCATATCCATGCCGACGGCTTTGATGATCCGGTAACCGCCGATCGAAGTTCCGGCAGCCATGACCAGACTGCAGAGAATCATAAGCCAGACCGGAATCGAGAAATGCCCGGAGCCTGCGTTTCCCTGGGCCAGGAACAGGCCCAGCAGGAACACTCCCATGAATTTCTGACCGTCCTGGGCACCGTGCATGAAGGCCATGGCGGCACCGCCGGCGATCTGTGCACCTTCGAAGAACCGGTTTGTCTTTCGCCTGTCCCGGTTCCGAAAGAGAAGTTCTACCAGACGGACACTTAGCCAGCCGAAGATAAAACCGAGAAATGTGGAGAGCAGGAGACCGTATAAGACCTTGATCCATTCGGATCCGTTGATGCCATCCACGCCATTGTGGAGAGCAATTGCAGCTCCTGACAGACCGGCGATGAGAGCATGGCTTTCACTGGTAGGAATACCAAACCACCAGGCTGCCGTGGCCCATGTGACGATGGCGGTCAGTCCGGCACAGAGAGCGATCAGAGCCTCGTGACTGTCGCCGCCGAAATCGACCATATTATAGATGGTGGAAGCCACACTGGAGTTAATCATGGTCATGAGAAAGACTCCGAGAAAATTAAAGACAGCCGCCATCAATATGGCGTGCCTGGCGGAGATGGCCCGTGTGGAAACACAGGTTGCAATGGCATTGGGAGCGTCTGTCCAACCGTTTACCAGAATAACGCCCAGCGTCAGCACCGTTGTAACGGCAAACGCCGGGCTGGATGAGAGTCCGGTTAAAAAGTCGGATATGGTGATCGTTACCTCATTCATTTCATACCTCACTTTTTTACATTGATCCTTCATTTTACATGGATTTTAAATTTCCTTTTCTTCGATTATACCGAATTGACAGGAAAAATCTATAAAAACAAAAAAGCTTAACGCCGATTTTACAAATGATAATAAAGCGTTAAAAATAGAAGGACAGTATGCAGAACGGATCAAATTGTGCTATAGTAGGGATTTATGAAATTATGAAATGATGCAGAAAGTGGTGTGTAAGAAAGATGAAAACAAAAATACTGAAAACGGGCCCGGTCGAACGCCGTGATCTGATACTGAACGGTAATATCGTAAAGACCCTTATGATGCTGTCAATGCCAACTTTGATGATGAGTGTTGTCCAGTCCCTCATGCCGTTGTCTGATGGGCTTTTTATCAACAATGTGGCGGGAACACTGGTGGCAAGTGCCGTCACCTACAGTGAACCGATTATCAATATGATGACGGCGCTGGCGCAGGGCCTCAGTGTGGCGGCCATGGCTGTGATCGGGCAGACCTTCGGTCAGGGGGATTTTAAACGGGTAAAGCATATCAGCACCCAGACGGTCGTGTTTGCCTTCTGCCTCGGTCTGTGTATTGCACCGCTTCTTGTGCTGATCGCGTTCCCGATATCGGGTCATGTCAATCAGGAAATATCTCATAACGTCTGGCTGTATATCGCTTTATACGCCATGGTTCTTCCATTCTCCTTCCTGGAAAGTATCTATAATGCAATTATGAACGCCACCGGACGGCCGGAAGCGACTTTTATCCGGATGGTTCTGATGCTGGTATTGAAAGTTATTTTTAATGTCGTTTTCATTGTCTGGTTAAATCTGGGGATTGTGGGCTGTGTCCTGGCGTCGCTCTGTGCCAATGTGCTGATCTGCATCTGGATGTTTTATGAGCTGTTTCTCCAGAAAGGAGATAATCAGCTGACATTAAAAGGCTTTCATTTCGACGGAGTGTTGATCCACCAGCTGGTTCGCGTGGGCATTCCGGCCATGATTACCAGCCTCATGCTGAATTTTGGATTTTTTCTGATCAATAATGAAACGCAGAAATACGGGCCCGTCGTGTTGAACGGTCAGGGGATTGCCAATAATATCACGTCGGTATGCTTCAACCTTCCCAGCTCTTTCGGTTCCGCTATCACAACCATGGTGAGCATGAATGTGGGCGCGGGACAGGGACCACGGGCAAAGAAATGTACGCTGACCGGCTGTGTGGCCAGTATGATTACAGCCGTCCTTATCATCTCCGTCATCGTACCGGCATCCTCCCATTTGACAACTCTGTTTACGAGACAGCCGGATGTACTGGAGATCGCGGACCATGCTTTACATATTTATACGTATTCTGTGGTCGGATTCGGCATCTGTATGGTGGTTCAGGGGGCATTTATCGGACTGGGAAGGACGAAGGTTCCCATGGTGGTGGGGCTCCTGCGGATCTGGCTTTTAAGATATTTATTTATCCTTGCAACAGAAAGCTTTCTGGCTTATTACTCCGTGTTCTGGGGAAATCTTTTTTCCAATTACATGGCGGCGGCGATCTCCCTGGTTCTGCTGTTTCGGATTAAATGGGAATCGGCTTTATAGAAGACAGATTAAGGCGGAAAATACCGCTTTCATAAAGAAAAAGACACCGCAGTGTCAGTGGGAGCCGCTGACAGTTACGGTGTCCTTTCTTTTAATGGTAAATTTTTTTTTCCTCATAAATCGGTTCGCAGGTCAGATTGACGCCAAGCTTCTTGAAAATCTTCACATCCACATCGGAAAGCAGAACCGAGGTGTGAACTTCACAGCCCTTCAGCTTTGGAAGCTGTTCCAGCGCGATCTGGGCATTATGGTCCGTGGCAGCACTGGCAGATAAGGCGATCAGTACCTCATCGGTGTGAAGCCGCGGATTTTTGCTGCCGAGATAATTGACCTTCAGCTTCTGAATCGGCTCGATGGCAGACGGTGCAATTAAATGCATGTCATGGGGGATATTTCCCAGAACCTTAACGGCGTTTAACAGGAGAGCGGCCGAAGCGCCCAGCAGGTTTGTGGTTTTTCCCGTGATAATGGTGCCGTCGTCCAGCTCCAGAGCCGCCGCCGGATAACCGGTCCGTTCCGCGCGTTCGTTGGCGGCTCCGACCACCCGTCTGGCAGCGGTGGTGATCTTGGCCTGTTTCATCAGAAGCTCGATTTTATAAACCTCTTCCTTGCTGCCCATGTCCTTGGCGAGGCGGGAGAGCGCCTGATAATAGCGCCGGATAATCTCCTGGCGGGAGGCCTCTACGCATGCCTCGTCGTCCACGATACAGCAGCCAACCATGTTGACTCCCATATCGGTAGGGGATTTGTACGGGCATTCCCCGTAGATTCCCTCGAAGATGGCGCTGAGAACCGGGAATATCTCCACGTCACGGTTATAATTCACTGTAGTGACACCGTAGGCGTCGAGATGGAAGGGATCAATCATATTGACATCGTTTAAGTCGGCAGTAGCCGCCTCGTACGCTAAGTTTACCGGATGCTTCAGCGGAATATTCCAGATCGGAAAGGTCTCGAATTTTGCATAGCCGGCCTGTATCCCGCGTTTGTTCTCATGGTAGAGCTGGGAGAGGCAGGTGGCCATCTTTCCGCTGCCTGGTCCGGGAGCCGTGATGATGACTAACGGTTTTGTTGTCTCGATGTAATCGTTTCTTCCATATCCCTCGTCGCTCACGATGAGAGAGACGTTGCTCGGATAACCGTCAATGATGTAATGGCGGTAGACGCGCACGCCGATTTTCTCCAGCTTGCTTTTGAAGATATCGGCGGACTTCTGGCCGGAGTACTGGGTGATGACAACACTTCCGACATAGAGTCCCTGGTCGGTAAAGGACTGGATCAGGCGAAGGACATCCACGTCGTAGGTAATGCCCAGGTCATGGCGGATCTTATTCTTTTCGATGTCCGCGGCATTGATGGCGATGACGATCTCAGCCTGATCTGCAAGCTGCAGCAGCATGCGGAGCTTACTGTCAGGCGCAAAGCCGGGAAGAACTCTGGAGGCGTGGTAATCGTCGAATAATTTCCCGCCGAACTCCAGATACAGTTTGTCACCGAACTGGTTAATCCGTTTCCTGATATGCTCAGACTGTAGCTGCAAATATTTGTTGTTGTCAAATCCGATTTTCATGTTTGTACCCCTTTTTTATTCTTTAGAATCTATGTTCGTGGCAGACGTATTCCATGGGGATGGATCCCCAAAATGCCGCTGAGTCATGAAATAATATGAGTTTTAGCCCATAATACCTACCGATTGTATCATAAATCCATTTAAATTTCCACAGGAGTTTCAGCATTTTGCAGATGTGCGGTCCGGTTCCGTTCCCGACCGTGCCATGTCAGGAGAACAGCAGCCGGGGCCGGCCTTTTTTGTGTCGGCGCTTTTGAGAAAAAATGACCATCTGTCCGGCTTTTAGGGGTTGTAAAATATAGTCAATGAGGTACAATGAAATTGACCGGATTGGTTAAACCAGACAGGTTAAGGGGATCAGGAAGATGAATGAACAGTTTTACGATCTGCCGCAGGAAAAACAGATGCGCATCATCAATGCCGGGCTGGAGGTATTTTCGAAGAACGATTACAAACATGCGGTGACGGATGAGATCGCCAGAAAAGCCGGGATATCCAAAGGGCTTTTATTCTACTATTTTCATAATAAGAAGTCTCTGTATTTATATTTATTTGATTACTGTGCGAAGCTGATTATGAACCAGGTCATGGGCAGTGACGGGGAAGCTGATGCAGCAGCATGCAGTAAACATGACTTTACAGGAGTATTTTAAAAATATAGACTACACCAAGTTTAAGCCGGAGGTCTCGCCTCAGGAGGTGTATGAGATGCTGACCTGGATGACGGAAGGGTTCCTCTATAACAGGAGAAAGTCAGAGCTTTCCGCTTCGCTTGACGAAGTTATGAAGAAATTCTGTGTCTGGGAGAAATGGCTGAAGCAGATTGCTTATAAAGAGGAGTACCAGGACGCAGAGCCGGAAGGAGGATTATGGGAAAACCGGTAATCAGGGCGGAACATTTATCCGTCAGATATGAGGGGGAGGGCGTTGCAGTAGACGCCTTAAAGGACGTCTCCTTCGAGGTGGAGCAGGGAGAATTTATCGTGGTGCTGGGACCGTCAGGTTCGGGAAAAAGCACACTTTTGAATATTGCAGGCGGTATGGACCAGCCTGCGGGAGGCGAAATCTGGTATAAAGAGAAGCTGCTGACTGGCTGTACTCCGGATCAGCTGTCTGATTACCGGAAGGATGTGGTCGGCTTTGTGTTCCAGTTTTTCAACCTGATTCCGTCCCTGACTGCGAAGGAAAATGTGGAACTGGCCGCCAGCATTGTGAAGGAACACATGGATCCGGCCGAAGTGCTCACCATGGTGGGGCTGGAGGGAAGAGAGAAGCATTTTCCGGCCCAGTTATCCGGCGGCGAGCAGCAGCGGGTCTCTATTGCCCGGGCCATTGTCAAGAAGCCGGATCTGCTTCTCTGTGATGAACCTACCGGGGCGCTGGACAGCAAAAACAGCGTGGCCATCGTAAAGCTGCTTCTGGAAGTGGGAAAGAACTTAAACTGCCCGGTCATGACCATCACCCACAATGCCGAGATGGCCAGGGTGGCAGACCGTGTATTTCACATGAAGGACGGGAGACTGGAACGGATCACGGTCAATGAGCATCCGTGCCGGGCGGAGGAGCTTGACTGGTAGGCAGCGGAAAGGGGCGCTATGACGAAGCTTTTATGGAAGAAAATAATTCGCGACATGAAGAGATCCAGAGCGGCCTATCTTCTCTGTATTCTGATTGTGGCCATCGGTTTCTGCGGTTTCACTGTGCTGGAACTCTGTTACGATAATCTTGTCGAATCGCGGGACTTATTCTTTTCTCAGTCTGATTTCTGTGACGGGTTTGCAGAGGTTACGGATTCGCCGGTCTCTGAAGCCGGTATCCTGAACATGATTCCCGGAATCGACGCCGTGGAACCGCGTCTCGTTAAGGAGGTCCGTGTGTACGGCTTCGACGGGGATGTGGAGCTGCATCTTGTGTCCTGGACCGACGGAAAGATGAACCGGCCGGTACTTTCCAGAGGCAGTCTGCCTGCGGAGGGAAAGAGGGAGATTGTCATTGGCGACGGCATGGCAAAGGCCAGAAATTTAAATCCGGGCGATACGGTTGAGATCATCGTGGGGGGAAAACGGATTCCCATGGAGATCACGGGGATTGGTCTGACGCCGGAAAATATCTATATGATACGCAATATGAATGAGCTGTTCCCAAGCCCGGCCGTGTATGACGCCGCCTTTACCTCTTACCGGACACTGGCGCAGCTTTACGGCCAGGAAGGCCACGCCAACAGCTTTTTATTCCGGATGGCGCCCGGGAGCATGTGGGAAGATGTGAAGGATCAGGTGGAGCAGGCGCTGACCCCATACGGTCTTATATCCCATTTTGCCAGTGAAGACCAGCTGGCTGTTTCCATGGTGGATGAGGAGATTAAGCAGCTGGAAAAGATGTCCGGCGTGGTTCCGTTTCTGTTTTTGGCTGTGGCAGGAGTGATCCTCTATATCACCCAGAGCCGCATGGTGGAGCAGCAGCGGACCCAGATCGGAACGCTGATGGCTCTCGGGATTCCTTTGAAAAAGATACGGCTTCACTATATGGGCTTCGGTGCGGTGACCGGCCTGGCCGGCGGTCTGGCGGGGGGATTGCTGGGGTATTCCATGGCGGACCCCATGGCGGGATTTTACCGGATGTATTTTAATCTTCCGGAAGTAACCGCCCCCTTGTCGGCCGCTTACTTACTGGAGGGAATACTTCTGGCAGGAATCTTCTGTTCAGGCACCTCATGGATCATCGCAGGCGTTATAGGGAAAATGAGACCGGCCCAGGCGCTGCGGCCGCCGGCCCCCAAAACGGCCAGGCCATCCTTTCTGGAACGGATACCGGGCTTTTTAAGGCTTTTTACAGTTCCGGGCATCATGGCACTGCGGAGTCTGTCGCGGAACAGGAGGCGGACGGCCATGTCCATAGCCGGTATTGCATTTGCCTATATGATCACAGCGACTCTGGTATCCATGAACTCCTTATTTGATGTGTTTATCTTTGACTATTGGGAAAAGACACAGAGACAGGACATTATGGTCTCATTTGAGCGGCCGGTTTCAGTGAACGACGCGCTGGAGGCGGTAAAGCATCCTCAGGTGGAGAACGCGGAGGCAATGATGGAATTTGCAGTGACCCTTGCCGGGCCGCAGGGAAAAACAGACTGTACGATTCAGGCGGTATCACGGGAAGCGTCACTGACCAGACTGTTCCGCGAGGACGGAAGCAGGGCATATCCGGAGGAGGAGGGGATCGTGATTTCAGAACACATGGCCAGTCTCATGGGAGTGAAGAAGGGAAGTACCATCGAGGTTAAGGTTACCTATCCTGAAGAACGGATCAGCCGCGTTGCCGTTACAGATACGATTGCCCAGTATATGGGAAGCTCTGCGTATATGTCGTTCGAAGGTGCGGCAAAGATCAGCGATTACCGCGGTGTATGCAGTACGGTACTCTTAAAGGCCCCGCTTACCGTGCAGGAGGAGCTGCGGACCAGACTCAGTGACGCCGCGGCCGTATCTGCGATTCAGAGCCGTCAGGGGAGACTGGAACAGTACCGGTCCATGATGGGGAGTATGAGCGCCATCATGGCGTCCATGTCCATGCTGGGGGTAATCATCAGCTTTGCCGTTATTTACATCAGCTCCCTCATCAGCTTCGAGGAACTGAAACGGGAATTGTCCACTCTGATGATGCTGGGCTTAAAGAGCAGAGAATGTCTGGAGGTCATTTCCACGGGACAGTGGATTCTGGCGGTGGGAGCCGTTCTGATCGGAATTCCCATGGCCATGGGAGCAAGCAGTCTGATCTCGGTGTCCATGGCGTCTGATATGTATACGATTCCGGGGTTTATCGATGGGAAAGCACTTTTGCAGGCCATCGGTCTCACCGCAGTGTCGGTCGGTCTGAGTTCCGTTATGATGCTTCGAAAGCTGAAAAAAATAGTTCCTGCGGATCTTCTGCGGGAACGGGAATAGAGGTGCAGGATGAAAAGAAACGTGAAATGGATATTTCTTGCGGCCATTGCCGTGATCAGTATCGGAGCGTACGCGGCGGTGCTTCTAAAGCCGGTGGAAGCGCAGGCGGAGCAGGCCGTGAAGGGGAGCTTAGAGAGTCAGTTTACAGTCTCGGCCTCCATCCTTCCGGTATCCGGAATGGTGCTTAACTCCATTACGGCCGGCAATGTGTCGGAAATTCCGTTTTTACCCGGAATGGAGGTAAAGGAGGGGGAAATTCTGATAAAGACGGATTCCGCCTCCCAGACGACACTCGATATTCAGCGGGAGCAGTTCCGCCAGCAGCTGATCAGTGCGCGTCAGGAGTACGAGCGGCTTTACGGGGCCAGCGGTTCCGCCGCAGCGGCCCAGTCCGCAGCGGAAAGTGAGTACCTGCTCGCAAAGAAAAACTATGACAACGGACTGGTGCTGGAGCAGCAGGGCGGCTTTATTGCCCGCTCGGATTTAGATACGCTGAAGACGCAGATGGACATAGCCTTTCAGAAATATAACCAGGCGAAGGAGGATAATTCGGACGCACGCCGCACCGCCTTTCAAGATCAGATCGCCTCCTACGAAAAACAGCTTGAGCTTCTGGAGAATACGGTAAATCCGGGCGTGGTTGCGATGCCCTACGACGGTGTCCTGTGGGAAGTCTACACGGAGGAGGGGGCATACTTATCGCCGAATCAGCCGGTTGCAAAGGTATACCGCCCTCAGGAAATGAAGCTATCCGCATCGGTCTTATCCGAGGACGCGGCCGCACTGACGCCGGGACTTACCGCGGAGGTGGTTTACGCCGACGGCACGAGGTCGGAGGCCGAGGTGGGTTTTATCTCAAAAACTGCAAAAAAGGAGATGTCCTCCATCGGCCTGGAGGAAAACCGCTGTACGGTTGAATTAAAACCGCTCAGCCTGCCGGAGCATGTGGGTGCAGGGCAGACGGCGGATGTATCCTTTACCGTAATTAAGGCGGAGCAGGTCTTCTCTGTTCCCGCGGCCGCCGTCATGCCGCAGGAACATGGAAGCGCCGTCTATGTCGTGAGCAGTGGAAAAGCGGTCCTCACTCCAGTGGAGACGGGCAGAAGAGAAAGCGGCCGGGTAGAAATAATTTCCGGTCTGGAAGATGGGGATATCGTGGCTTCCGATCCATATAATGATAATGTGGAAAAGAACGGCCGGGTGAAGGCTGTCTTAAAAGAATAATGGGAAGTGCTCTTTACAACGGCCTCAAAACGTGATAAAACGTTGTAGAGAAGATGGAGGAAATCACGATGTTAAAGAAACTGGGAAGAAATGACGCCTGCTGGTGCGGCAGTGGAAAAAAGTATAAGAACTGCCACCTGGCCTTCGATACGAAAATCGAAAATTACGCCATCATGGGCGATCTGGTGCCGGAACACTATATGATCAAGACACCGGCTCAGATCGAGGGAATCCGCAGAGCCGGAGAGGTAAACACGAAGATTTTGAATCTGGTGGATTCGTTTATCAAGCCTGGCATCAGCACGGAGGACATCAATCAGCTTGTCCATGAAAATACGATAAAAATGGGAGGAATTCCGGCTCCCCTGAATTTTGAAGGGTATCCGAAGAGTGTCTGCACCTCTGTCAACGAGGTAGTCTGCCACGGTATTCCGGATCCCGGCCGGATCTTAAAGGAAGGCGATATCATCAATGTAGATGTCACCACGATTCTGGATGGATACTACGGTGACGCCTCCAGGATGTACTGCATCGGAACGGTGACGCCGGAGGCTGAAAAGCTGGTCCGTGTGACGAAAGAGAGCGTGGAACTGGCGCTTAAGGAAGCAAGGCCCTGGGGCCATTTAGGCGACATCGGGGCGGCTGTTTCGGAGTATGTGTACTCCAATGGATTTACGGTAGTGCGTGAAATCGGCGGTCACGGTGTTGGCAATGATTTCCATGAGGAGCCGTGGGTCAGCCATATCGGAGAGCGGGGGACGGATATGCTTCTCGTTCCCGGCATGATCTTTACCATTGAACCGATGGTGAATGCAGGGAGACCCGATGTCGTTCAGGATGAGGAAGACGGCTGGACGATCTACACGGAAGACGGAAGTCTGTCGGCACAGTGGGAGGTTACGGTACTGATCACAGAAGAGGGACCGGAGGTTCTTACTTATTAAGTTTTTTCGTGATAAACGATTGCAGGGAGAAGCCCGGCGGGATGACGAAGAGCGGAAGAAACATGTTCGCTCTGTTTTCCCGACGGGCTTTTTGTTTATGGCAGTCCGTACAACAGGGCCCAGACAGGCCGTCCGTTAAATTACTAAAAAAAATCATACATATTTGTTGAAAACGCCCATATAAAGAACTATAATGAAGTTGAAACTAAACAATTTCAACAAGTGTTATTACGAGGAGGGGTACCATGAATGTTATGTATGTCGTAGCAATTGGTTCCATAGCCGCTCTGATTTACGCTGCCTGCATGTTTTTCCGGGTGAAGGAACAGCCGGAGGGCAGTGCCGGGATGATTAAAATCTCTACTGCGGTCAGGAAAGGTGCCGGCGCCTATTTAAGACGGCAGTATCTGGGCGTTGGCGTTTTCTTTGCTGTCGTTTTCCTCATATTGCTGTGTATGGCGTTTGGCGGATTTTTAAGTTACTTTACACCGTTTGCATTTTTGACAGGCGGCTTCTTTTCCGGTTTGTCGGGATTTATCGGAATGCGCACCGCGACGATGGCGAACTGCAGGACGGCGGAGGGGGCTTCCCACAGTCTGAATAAGGGACTGAAGGTGGCGTTTTCGGCGGGATCTGTTATGGGGTTTACCGTGGTGGGGCTTGGACTTCTCGATTTGACCATCTGGTATTTTATCCTGAATACCGTATTCCGTTCGCTCCCGGAGGCGGAACGGATCGGCCAGATTACAGCCAATATGCTGACCTTCGGCATGGGCGCCTCCAGTATGGCGCTGTTTGCCCGTGTGGGCGGAGGTATTTTCACTAAGGCGGCTGATGTGGGAGCCGATCTGGTTGGCAAGGTGGAGGCCGGAATTCCGGAAGATGATCCGCGTAATCCCGCGGTTATCGCGGATAATGTGGGTGACAATGTGGGCGATGTGGCCGGTATGGGGGCTGATTTGTATGAATCGTATGTCGGATCTATTGTTTCGACCTCTGCGCTGGCGGTTGCGGCCGGTTTCGGCGTAAAGGGCGTGGCTGTTCCCATGATGCTGGCAGCATTTGGCGTTATCGCATCGATTACAGGCACCTTTTTCGTAAAGACAAAGGAGGATGCCTCTCAAAAGAGTCTTTTAAAAGCACTGCGGCTGGGAACGTATATCAGCGCCGTTCTGGTGGCCGTGGGGGCATTCGTGATTATCCGAATCCTGCTTCCGGGCCATGTGGGGATTTATGCGGCAGTACTGTCCGGCCTGATCGCCGGGGTTCTGATCGGTGCAATCACAGAATATTTTACGTCGGATTCGTACCGGCCTACCAGAAATCTGGCTTCATCCAGTGAAACGGGGGCAGCCACGGTCATCATAAGCGGCCTGTCTCTCGGAATGCTTTCCACCGTGGCACCGGTGATTATTGTCGGTGCCTCCGTCTTGATCAGCTACTACTGTTCGGGCGGAAATACCGATTTTAATATGGGACTTTATGGTGTCGGAGTATCCGCGGTCGGAATGCTTTCGACACTGGGAATCACGCTGGCGACGGATGCGTACGGCCCAATCGCCGACAATGCAGGGGGAATCGCGGAGATGACCCACATGCCTCCGGAGGTCAGAAACCGGACGGATGCGCTGGATTCCCTGGGAAATACGACAGCGGCCACTGGCAAAGGCTTTGCCATAGGTTCAGCCGCGCTGACGGCACTGGCGCTGATTGCCTCCTACATCGATAAGGTACAACAGCTGAACCCGGATATCGCGCTGAATTTAACCATTACCAATCCGACTGTCTTAATCGGCCTGTTTATCGGCGGCATGCTTCCGTTTTTATTTGCCGCTCTGACGATGGACGCGGTGGGAAAGGCGGCCCAGTCCATCGTGATCGAGGTGCGCCGGCAGTTTAAAGAGATCAGGGGGCTGATGGAGGGAAAGGCGGAACCGGATTACGCCTCCTGTGTGGATATGTGTACGAAATCGGCACAGAAGCTGATGCTGGCGCCGGCCCTGATCGCAGTGATCATTCCCGTCGCCGTCGGACTGCTGCTGGGGGTAAACGGTGTCGCAGGCCTTCTGGCCGGCAATACCGTGACCGGCTTCGTTCTGGCGGTCATGATGGCCAACTCCGGCGGAGCATGGGATAATGCGAAGAAATATATCGAGGGCGGAGCACACGGCGGAAAGGGAAGCGACCAGCACAAGGCTGCGGTCGTTGGGGACACGGTCGGCGATCCGTTTAAAGATACGTCGGGGCCGTCCATTAATATTCTGATTAAGCTTACGTCCATGGTCTCGATTGTATTTGCAGGATTGATCGTGGCTGTTCATCTGTTATAGCTCGAAGAAACTCTGTGATGGAGCTGTTAAGCAGCAGAAGGAGAAGGCAGGTGCCTTCTCCTTCTGTAAACTGTGGTTGTGATATTCTGCTTGCGGCGGGAAAGTTCCGGCCGTGGTTACTCTTCCTCTTCGGTGTCTTTCAGCGCTCTTTTTTTCCCCATATGGAAGATGAGAGAATCAAACAGATACATCAGTCCAAACATGAAAAAGAAGAGAATAATGAAAATAATAATCGCTGTTATGAGAGAATAGCGCCTGTAAAAACCGCTGGCGATGATCAGTGACGCAGCCAGGGAGCTTATGGAGTAGAGTAGAAACAGCCTTTTGCGGTTGGCGGATTCCGCGGTATAAATGTTGCCGTCTCTGGTATCCAAAAATATATTATAAAGAGAGGCAGCAAGCACGATAACGGCCTGTGGAAGTACGTATTTCAGCTCCCATTGAAGTAAATGAAGCTCCGCCAACAGGCAGAGGCCGGTCGCAATGAGAAGAAAGTTCCAGCTCTTTCTGGCATTCTTAAGACTTTGAAGTTCCATTCGTTCATCTACGATTCGTTTCTTAAAAAGTGATTTCATTCTGATACCTCCCAAAATAATTCATCCAGTGTCTTACCCAGTTCTTTGCAGATTGCAATACAGAGATTCAGCGTCGGGTTATAGTTCCCGGATTCGATCATGCTGATCGTCTGCCGTGTGACGCCAACCCGTTCCCCTAACTGTTCCTGTGATAAATCGTGTTCTATGCGGGCAATTTTCAGCCGTTTGTTCTTCAATAAAAATCCACCTCCGGTTTCTGCAGGACTCCTGTTTCATACTTCAATAGTACGCTAAATACGACTAAATGTCAAACATAATTTATAAAATGAATGATTAAGACGGCAAAACGAAAACACGTTTGTAAATTTTACAAAATGTGGTAAAATATTAAATAAATGTTACAGGAGATTACCATAAAACCATCAGGAAAGAGAACGGGAGCAATATGAAGAAATGGCTTTTGGCAGTACTTGTCTGTACGCTGGCAGTTACGGGATGCAGTAAGTATAAGCAGGTATCCGACTTGCCGGAAACGGATGAGACAACAGAAACAGAGAGTATGAGCGGAGAAACTGAAGAGGAGACGCTGGAGATTCAGCCAGAGACAGAACCGGAAGAAGTTAAGAAGGAGCGGGTCCGGGTGAAGGGCGTCTACATTTCCGGATATATGGCGGGATCGGAAGGCTTTCAGGCGATTCTTGACAAGATCAGCCAGACGGAGATTAACGCGGTGGTCATCGATGTGAAGAACGACGATGGAAGGATCACATTTGCCATGGATGATGCGCCCACGGTCAATGAGATCGGTGCATCAGAGCGGTATATCAGAGATATCGGATCGCTTATGGCGGATTTAAAGGCCAGAGGCATCTATACCATCGCCAGGGTCGTGGCATTCCGTGATCCATATCTGGCTGAGAAGAAGCCGGAGTGGAGCTTAAAGAACGCGGACGGCAGTCTTCACCGCGATAATAAGGGGCTGGCCTGGGTCAATCCCTACCGCCAGGAGGTGTGGGATTACCTGGTAGAAGTGGGCAAACAGGCCGCAAAAGCCGGGTTTGACGAGATTCAGTTCGATTACATCCGCTTTGCCACGGACAGCACCATGAAGCAGGTCGTGTTTGACGAGGCGGATACGAGGGGACGCTCCAAGACGGATATCATCACGGAGTTTATTACGTATGCCTACGATAAGCTGTCGGAGGAAGGCGTCTTCGTATCGGCAGACGTTTTCGGCACCATCATTGGAAGTAAGATTGATGCGGATGCGGTGGGACAGGTGTATAATGATATGGCAAAGCATTTAGACTATATCTGTCCGATGATTTATCCCTCCCATTACGGTGACGGGAATTTCGGAATTGAGCATCCGGATACGCAGCCTTACGATACGATTCTTGCGGCCCTGATGAAATCAAAGCAGGATCTGGCTATCGTGACGGCGGCGGGGGAGGACCATGCCATCGTGCGGCCGTGGCTTCAGGATTTCACCGCCTCCTATCTGCAGCATTATATCAAATACGGCCCTGCCGAGGTGCGGGCTCAGATTCAGGCGGTCTACGACGCCGGATACGATGAATGGATTCTATGGAGCGCATCCAACAAATATACGTGGGATGGACTTCTTTCCCCGGAGGAAGCCGGCCGGGAAGATCAGAAGATAGCGGAATCCAGGGCGGCTCTGCCTCCTGAGACCACAGCGGTCCCGCCGGCAGAAGCTGCAGACGGGGAGACGCCGCCTGCACCGGAGGAAACGCTTCCCCAGGAGGGACAGCCTTCGGAAGAAACCACGATGGAGGAGACAGAGGCTCCGGTGGACGGAACCACCGCCAGTGAAGAACTGCAGACCGGTGAAGATGCGGAAACAGAAGCCGCAGAGAAAGCCGCCGCCCAGCCGGAGACTGCGGCACAGGGGGAAAAGAGAAGCAAGCCCAATGTTGTGATCGTCACAACAGGAGGCGCTGGAGAGTAACTGATCATTCATGGAAGCCTGCGCAGCGCTGTACTGAACCGTGCAGCGCTGCGCAGGCTTCTGCGGATACAGCATGACGGGAAATCAGGAAAGGAAACGCATATGGACAGAATACCAAAACCAGGAGAATGTTACAGACATTTTAAGAATAAGCTGTATCAGATTATCACCGTAGCCGAACATTCCGAGACAGGAGAGAAGATGGTGGTTTATCAGGCGCTGTACGGTACATTTGGAACGTATGTACGGCCGCTGTCCATGTTCACCAGTGAAGTGGACCATGAAAAATATCCGGAGGTGAATCAGAAGTACCGGTTTGAGCGGGTCGAACTTAAGACAGAGGAAGCAGAAGAAACGAGTGAAGAAACCGCTGTTTCCAGTAAAAATCTTCTTGCTTTTTTAGACGCGGAGACGTATTATGAAAAGCTGGAAGTTTTAAAAGAGCGCTGTGAGATCTTTTCAGAAGAGGAGCTTACGGCTGTCTGTGAATCCCTGGATATCGGAAGCGGAACGGGCACACGGGAAGGAATGTACCGGGCCGCCGTCAATTATCTGGAGATGCAGACGAAATACGATGGAGCGAGACTGAGGTGACAAATACGTGGAGCAATCCGGATACAATGGATTTAATATAGAAGAAGAACTAAAGAAACTGCCCGCCCAGCCGGGGGTCTACATCATGCACGATAAAAAGGATGAGATCATCTATGTGGGCAAGGCCATCAGTTTAAAGAACAGGGTCAGGCAGTATTTCCAGAGCAGCAGGAATAAGACGTCAAAGATTGAACAGATGGTTTCCAGGATCGCCCGGTTCGAGTACATCATAACCGATTCTGAGCTGGAAGCCCTGGTTCTGGAGTGCAATTTAATTAAGGAACACCGTCCCAGATACAACACGATGTTAAAGGACGATAAGACGTATCCGTATATTAAGGTGACGGTTTACGAGGATTTTCCCCGGGTTTTATTTTCCAGGGATATGAAAAAGGACAAAAGCAAATATTTTGGCCCCTACACCAGTGCGGGATCGGTAAAGGATACCATCGATCTGATTCATAAGCTGTATAAGATCCGGACCTGCAACCGTAATCTGCCGAAGGATATCGGCAGGGACCGTCCCTGCTTAAACTACCACATCAAGCAGTGCTCGGCGCCCTGCCAGGGGTACATCAACAAAGAAGAATACGGAAAGGCCATCAGCCAGGCCCTTGATTTTCTGGGCGGTAAATACGACCCGGTCATCTCCATGCTGGAGGAGAAGATGCAGGCGGCGTCGGATGAGATGGATTTTGAAAAAGCCATCGAATACCGGGATTTGCTGACCAGCGTCAGAGCGGTGGCACAGAAGCAGAAGATTACCAGCAGCAGTATGGAGGACCGCGATATCATTGCCATGGCAAAGGACGAAAAGGACGCGGTGGTCCAGGTGTTTTTTGTAAGAGAAGGCCGTCTGATCGGTCGTGAGCATTACCATGTAGCCATAGCCACGGCGGAAGATGACAGACAGATTTTAACCAGCTTTGTCAAGCAGTTCTATGCCGGAACTCCGTTTGTCCCGAGGGAACTCTGGGTTCAGACGGAGCTGGAGGACAGCGGGATCATCAGAGAGTGGCTGAGTGCCAAGCGCGGCCAGAAGGTGAAGCTGGTCGTTCCGCAGAAGGGGGAGAAGGAGCGGCTGGTGGAGCTTGCGGAGCGGAACGCAGCTCTGGTGCTCTCCCAGGACAAAGAAAAGATCAAACGCGAAGAGCTGCGGACCATCGGGGCCATGAACGAGGTCAGCGGCTGGCTTGGCATAACCGGAGTCCACAGGATCGAGGCCTTTGATATTTCCAATATCAGCGGTTTTGAATCCGTAGGCTCCATGATTGTCTATGAAGACGGCAAGCCCAAGCGGAACGATTACCGGAAATTCAAGATTAAATGGGTCAAAGGCGCCAACGACTACGCTTCCATGCGTGAAGTACTCACCCGCCGTTTTTCCCACGGACTTGACGAAGCCGCCGCATTAAAAGAAAAGGGCGTGGACGAAGAGTTCGGCAGCTTCACGAAATTCCCGGACTTACTCATGATGGACGGCGGCCGCGGACAGGTCAATATTGCCCTGGAAGTGCTCGATGAGCTGAAGCTGTCTATCCCGGTCTGCGGTATGGTAAAAGATGATAACCACAGGACGCGCGGCCTGTACTACAACAACGTGGAGATCCCCATCGACAAGCGCTCCGAGGGCTTTAAGCTGATCACCCGAATCCAGGATGAGGCCCATCGTTTCGCGATCGAATATCACCGAAGCCTGCGCAGCAAAGGCCAGGTTCACTCCATACTGGATGACATCCCTGATATCGGCCCCACCCGCCGCAAGGCACTGATGCGCCATTTTAAAGATATCGAAGCCATAAAAGAGGCCACCATAGAAGCCCTGACTGCCGCACCGGGCATGAATGCTAAGTCGGCTCAGAGTGTCTATGACTTTTTCCATTAATCGGCTGCGTCAGCTTACGTCCAAAACAGGAATAAACGGGGAGTGAACTGCAGCTGCCCGGCGGCAGGATTGTGGAATTTCCCTCCGAATCTCTTTTCAAAACACGAAATCTGTGTTAGTATGAGAAAAACAGATGGAAAAGGAGCATCAGACCATGCATGGAGTTGCGATTACAGAGTTAATTGAAAAAATGAATCTCCGGAACATGACACCGGAGATCGATGCAGAGAAAATTGTGCTGAGTCATCCGGATGTCAATCGTCCGGCACTGCAGCTGGCAGGTTTTTTTGACCATTTCGACAATGAGAGGGTCCAGATTATCGGCTATGTGGAGCAGGAGTATATCCGTCAGATGGAACATGACCGCAAGGTGGAGATGTATGATAAGCTTCTGTCCAGTCAGATTCCGTGCCTGGTTTATTCGAGGAACCAGGATCCGGATGAAGACATGATCGCACGCTGCGACCATTACGGCGTACCATGCCTTGTTTCGGAGCAGACGACCTCTGATCTGATGGCAGAGATCATCCGCTGGCTGAAGGTAAAACTGGCTCCGTGCATCAGCATCCACGGCGTTCTGGTGGATGTATTCGGTGAAGGCGTTCTGATCATGGGTGAGAGCGGAATCGGTAAGAGTGAAGCGGCTCTGGAGCTCATTAAGAGAGGCCACCGTCTCGTAACGGACGACGTGGTGGAGATCAGAAAGGTCAGCGATGAGACTCTGATCGGAAGTGCTCCCGAAATTACAAGACATTTTATCGAGCTGAGAGGAATCGGTATTATCGATGTCAAGACGCTGTTCGGTGTGGAGAGCGTGAAGGACACCCAGGCCATCGATATGGTAATCAAGCTGGAGGACTGGGATAAGGATAAAGAGTACGACAGACTGGGACTGGAAGACCAGTATACGGAATTCTTAGGGAACCGTGTGGTCTGCCATTCCATCCCTGTTCGCCCGGGACGGAATCTCGCCATCATCGTGGAGTCGGCAGCTGTCAACTACAGACAGAAGAAGATGGGGTACAACGCGGCACAGGAATTATACAACCGTGTCCAGGCAAACCTGTCAAGAAAACAGGATGATTGAGGTGTTTCATGACAATGTTTTATGAGAAACTGCTGGAAGTGTCAGATAGCAGCCATGTGAAGACGGAAGAGAAGATGAGCAGACACACCACCTTTCGTGCAGGAGGTCCCGCAGCCTACTATGTAAGCCCGGCGGATGCGCACGAACTGGGAGAGGTGATCCGGCTGTGCCGGAGAGAAGAGGTCCCGTACTGCATTCTCGGAAACGGAAGCAATCTGCTTGTGGGAGACGGCGGTTTCGACGGTGTGGTCATTTCCATGACGGCCGGATTTTCCGGGTGTACGGTGGACAGTGACCGGTGTGAGATCGCGGCCGGTGCTGGGGCATCCCTTTCCCGGGTGGGAAAGGCGGCGCTGGAGGCCGGGCTCACAGGCTTTGAATTTGCAGCCGGAATTCCCGGCACGGTGGGCGGAGCCGTCGTGATGAATGCGGGCGCCTACGGTTCCGAGATGAAGGATATCATTGAATCAGCCCGTGTGATGACCATAGAAGGTGAGGAAAAGGTCCTTTCCCTGCCGGAACTGGAACTGGGCTACCGGACCAGCTGTATTCCCGCAAACCGGTATATTGTGCTGGAAGCGCGGTATCGTTTAAAGCCGGGCAGCAAGACGGAGATCAGGGCATATATGGACGAACTGGCCGCCAGGAGAAAGAGTAAACAGCCGCTGGAGTATCCCAGCGCCGGGAGCACGTTTAAGCGGCCGGCAGGGAATTTTGCGGGTAAACTGATCGAGGAAGCCGGTCTGGCGGGATACCGTGTGGGCGGCGCGGAGGTTTCCGGGAAACACTGTGGTTTCGTGATAAACAGGGATCATGCCACGGCCTTGGATATTATGACGCTCTGTCAGGATGTGAAGCGAAAGGTGTTTGAATGCTCCGGGGTGGAGCTGGAGATGGAAGTTAAGACGCTGGGAACATTCGAAAGTCGTAGAGGAGACGTAACGTGAGACTGGTAATTGTGACAGGCATGTCGGGCGCCGGTAAGACTAATGCGCTGAAGATGCTGGAGGACATGGGATTCTACTGTGTGGATAACCTTCCCATCCCTCTGGTAGAAAAATTTGCTGAGCTTACCCTGAGCAATCAGGGCGGAATCAGAAATGCCGCGCTGGGGATCGACATCCGCAGCGGCGATGAACTGTCGGCACTGGACAGGATCTTTGATGAGTGGTCCAGAAAAAGGGTTCCATACGAGATTCTGTTCCTGGATGCCAGCAGCGAGACACTGATCAAACGCTATAAAGAGTCGAGGCGTGCCCATCCTCTGGCGGGGGAGGGGCGGATCGACAGCGGCATCGAGAAGGAACGCCTCAAACTGGCATTTTTAAAGGAAGAGGCGGATTACATTATAGATACCAGCAAGCTGCTGACAAAGGAACTGAAGGCAGAGCTGGAAAAAATATTTATGGCAAATGAAAGCTATAAGAATCTGTATATCACGATTCTGTCCTTCGGTTTCAAGTACGGAATCCCTTCGGATGCAGACCTTGTTTTTGATGTCAGATTTCTTCCGAATCCATACTATGTGGATGAACTGCGTCCAAAGACGGGCGAGGATCAGGAAGTGCGGGATTACGTGATGCAGAACGGGACAGCAGACATTTTTCTGAATAAGCTGTACGATATGCTGGAATTCCTGATTCCGGGATACGTGCTGGAAGGGAAAAACCAGCTTGTGATAGCGATTGGCTGTACCGGAGGAAAGCACCGGTCGGTGACGATTGCGAAGGCGGTTTACGAGCGGCTCAAATCCCATGAGGAATTCGGCTTAAAAATTGAGCACCGCGATATTGATAAGGATAATAAAAGAAAAAAGGAATGAGCTGCCATGTCATTTTCCTCCAAAGTAAAAGACGAACTATCCAGGCAGTTAAGCCCGGCGAGACACTGTCAGATTGCCGAAACAGCGGCGATCATCAGCCTTTGCGGAAAGATCACAATCTCGGAAGAGGACCATTATGCCATTAAAATCCACACGGAAAATGTGGCAGTTGCAAGAAAGTACTTTACATTATTGAAAAAAACATTTAATATAGTTACTGATGTCTCTATTAGAAGAAACGCCTACTTAAATAAAAACCGTACATACACGGTGACGATCCGGGAGCATGAGGATGCCCTCCGGGTGCTTCATGCCGTTAAGCTCCTTGACGAGCATGGAGAGGTGGGGGAAAATTTAAATGTGGTTCAGAATGTGGTGATTCAGCAGTCATGCTGCAGGCGCGCATTCATCCGCGGGGCGTTTCTTGCATCGGGGTCCTTAAGTGATCCCGAGAAATTCTATCATTTTGAGATCGTATGTGCAACAGAGGAGAAGGCGAAGCAACTTCAGGGGATCATTGCCACCTTTGACTTAGAGGCGAAGATTGTCAAGAGAAAACGTTACTATATCGTCTACATTAAGGAAGGCAGTCAGATTGTCGATATTTTAAACGTGATGGAGGCGCCGGTAGCACTGATGGAGCTGGAGAATATCAGAATCCTGAAGGACATGCGCAACAGCGTAAACCGTCAGGTTAACTGTGAGACCGCCAACATCAATAAAACGGTATCAGCTGCTGTGAAGCAGATAGAGGATATAGAATATATCAGAGATACAATAGGCCTGGAAAACCTGCCGGAGAATTTGGAAGAAATTGCGCGCGAGCGGGTTGAAAGACCGGAAGCTACATTAAAAGAGCTTGGGGAAGCTCTGGACCCTCCTGTTGGAAAATCAGGAGTAAACCACCGACTTAGGAAACTCTGCGATATTGCGGAGCAACTGCGGGACAGGAGTGAACGCAGCAGAATGGAATAGGGTCCGTTCACAGGAATGAGGAGGATAATTATGGTAAAAAAAACAGTCACCGTCGAACTTGCATCAGGATTAGAGGCCAGGCCGGTAGCCATGCTTGTACAGGTAGCCAGCCAGTATGAAAGCAGTATTTACGTGGAGATCGACTCCAAAAAGGTAAATGCGAAGAGCATTATGGGTATGATGACCCTGGGCCTTGCAGCAGGAGAGCAGGTTATAATTTCTGCTGATGGTGCCGATGAGAACCAGGCCGTTACCGATATTGAAAAATATTTGAGCAACAACTAAAGGGTGCTACACGCTCTAAATGGGAAAATGAAAACAGGCATGAATGATTCTGCGAAGATGCGGAGATTCATGTCTGTTTTTGAATTCATAGATAACTGCTGAGAAACTGTAGCTGCGGACTTAAATCGCTGTGAAATAAATAAAAAATAGGCTATAATAAACGGATCGAATATGTTAAAATAATTTTGACAAGTGATGAGATAAAACAAAGGAGAGAAGAAACGTGGCATTTACGCATTTACACGTCCATACAGAATACAGCCTGTTAGACGGCTCCTGTAAGATTAAGGAGCTGACGGCGAGGGCAAAAGAGCTGGGCATGGACAGCATGGCGATCACGGACCATGGCGTCATGTACGGCGTGATTGATTTCTACCGGGCGGCCAGAGAGGTGGGGATCAAACCCATCATCGGATGCGAGGTATATGTGACGGCCGGTTCCAGATTTGACAGAGAAACGACAAACGGGGAGGACCGCTACTATCATCTGGTACTTTTAGCCGAGAATAATCAGGGATACCAGAACTTAATGAAGATCGTGTCCAAGGGCTTCGTCGATGGATTTTATTATAAACCGCGGGTGGATTATGAAGTGCTGGAGACGTATCATGAGGGCATTATCGCCTTAAGCGCCTGTCTGGCCGGCGAGGTCCAGCGCTATATCGAGCGCGGCATGTATGAGCAGGGGAAGAATGCGGCGCTCCGCTACCAGCAGATTTTCGGCGAAGGGAATTTTTTCCTGGAGCTGCAGGATCATGGAATTCCGGCACAGCACACGGTGAACCAGGGATTGATGCGCATGAGCAGGGAGACAGGCATTAAGCTGGTGGCTACCAACGATATTCATTATACGTTTGCGGAGGATGCCACTCCCCATGATATCCTTCTGTGCATTCAGACCGGTAAGAAGGTGACGGATGAAAACCGTATGAGGTATGAGGGCGGCCAGTATTACTGCAAGACCGAGGAAGAGATGAGAAAGCTCTTTCCCTATGCGTCAGAGGCGATTGACAATACTCACGATATCGCCGAGCGCTGCAATGTGGAGATCGAGTTCGGCGTGACGAAGCTGCCCAGGTACGATGTACCGGAGGGATACGATTCCTGGGGATATTTAAACAAGCTCTGCTTCGAAGGTCTGGCGAAGCATTATCCGGACGACGACGGAACCCTGAAGGCCAGACTGGAATATGAACTGAACGTTATTCATACCATGGGATACGTGGATTACTTCCTGATCGTGTGGGATTTCATCCATTATGCCAGATCTCAGGACATCATCGTGGGGCCGGGGCGAGGCTCGGCGGCCGGCAGTATCGTATCGTACTGTCTGGGAATCACCAATATCGATCCGATCCGCTATAACCTGCTGTTTGAGCGGTTCTTAAACCCGGAGCGTGTGTCCATGCCCGATATTGATATTGATTTCTGCTTCGAGCGGCGCCAGGAGGTTATCGATTATGTGGTGAGAAAGTACGGCAAGGAGCAGGTGGTGCAGATCGTCACCTTCGGTACGCTGGCGGCCAAAGGCGTGGTGCGCGACGTCGGGCGTGTTCTGGACATGCCTTACGCCAGATGTGACGCCATTGCGAAGATGATACCTGGCGATTTGGGGATGACGCTGGAAAAGGCGCTGAAGCAGAGCCCGGATTTAAGAAACGCCTACAATGAGGACCCGGAAGTCAAATATTTAATCGACATGTCCATGCGTCTGGAGGGACTGCCGAGGCATACTTCCATGCATGCGGCGGGAGTCGTGATCAGCCGTACCTCGGTAGATGAGTATGTGCCGCTTTCAAAGGCGGCCGACGGTACGATTACGACACAGTTTACCATGACTACGCTGGAAGAACTGGGACTTTTAAAGATGGATTTCCTGGGGCTCCGTACGCTGACGGTGATTCAGAATGCGGTGAAGGCGGTGGAGAAGAACCGCGGCGTGGTGCTCGATATGGATACGATTGACTACGACGACAAGGCGGTGCTGGAATCCATCGGAACAGGAAAGGACGACGGCGTGTTCCAGCTGGAGAGTTCAGGGATGAAGAGCTTCATGAAGGAGTTAAAGCCCCAGAGTCTTGAGGATATCATTGCCGGAATATCCCTTTACCGCCCCGGTCCCATGGATTTCATTCCCAAGTATTTAAAAGGAAAGAATGACCCATCGTCAGCAACGTACGACTGTCCGCAGATGGAACCGATCCTAAGCCCGACCTACGGCTGTATCGTCTACCAGGAGCAGGTTATGCAGATCGTTCGGGATCTGGCCGGCTATACCATGGGACGGAGTGACTTAGTCCGCAGAGCCATGTCCAAGAAGAAGACGTCGGTCATGGAAAAGGAGCGCCAGAATTTTGTTTACGGGAATCCGGAAGAGGGCGTTAAGGGCTGCATAGCCAATGGAATTGATGAGAAGACGGCCAATCATATTTACGATGAGATGATCGATTTTGCGAAGTATGCATTTAACAAATCCCATGCGGCGGCCTATGCCGTGGTTTCTTATCAGACGGCTTTCTTAAAATACTATTACCCGCAGGAATATATGGCGGCTCTGCTGACCTCGGTGATGGATAACGTGACCAAGGTGTCGGAATATATTTTAAGCTGCCGGCAGATGGGAATCTCCATTCTTCCGCCGGATATTAATGAAGGGGAGAGCGGATTTTCCGTTTCCGGAGGTGCAATCCGTTATGGACTTTCGGCCATTAAGAGCGTTGGTAAGTCCGTCGTGGACTTGATCGTTTCGGAGCGGGAGAGCAGCGGGCTGTTCACTTCCATCGAGGACTTTGTGGACCGTATGAGCAATAAGGAGGTCAACAAGCGGACGCTGGAGAATTTTATCAAATCGGGGGCTCTGGATACGCTTCCCGGAACCAGAAAGCAGAAGATCCTGGTGGCGCCGGAGCTGTTAGACCAGAGAAGCAAGGAGAAGAAGAACTCCATGGAAGGTCAGCTGACACTGTTCGATATTGCCAGCGAGGAGGAGAAGACGCGGTACCAGATCACCTTCCCAAACGTGGGAGAATTTCCGAAGGAGGAGCTTCTTGCTTTTGAGAAAGAGGCGCTTGGGATCTACGTAAGCGGCCATCCGCTGGAGGCTTATGAGACGACCTGGAGGAATAATATTACCGCGGTCACCATAGATTTCATAGTGGATGAGGAGACGGAAGAGGCTCGTGTCAAGGATGGCTCTTACGTGACCATCGGAGGCATGATCACAGGCAAGACGGTGAAGACGACGAGAAACAACAAGCTGATGGCCTTCCTTACGCTGGAGGATTTAGTCGGTTCTGTGGAGGTAATCGTATTTCCAAAGGATTATGAGAGCAAGAGGGAGCTGTTTGTGGAGGACGCCAAGGTCTTTATCCAGGGGCGGGCATCCATCGGTGACGATCCGGTGGGAAAGGTCATCTGTGAGCGCGTAATCCCCTTCCAGAGCCTTCCGAAAGAGCTGTGGCTTAAGTTCCCCGACAAAGACGTTTATATGGCCAGAGAGGCAGAAATCCTTTCAGATCTGAAGGAGTCGGAGGGAAACGATACCGTTATCATTTATCTGGAAAAGGAGCGGGCGAAAAAGGTTTTACCGGCCAACAGAAATGTAAGTGCTTCCAATGAACTTGTCTCTGTTTTGACTGAAAAACTTGGTGAAAAAAATGTCAAGGTTGTAGAAAAAACAGTTGAAAAGATAAGGAAAATGAATTAGAATACAACTTGTATGATTTGGTAGGAGCGAAGAAAATTTACAATAAAAGATGTTCAGAAACAGGAGGAAGTTACTATGGCAAAACAAGTAAAGACGATCGGCGTATTAACCAGCGGCGGTGACGCACCAGGAATGAATGCGGCAATCCGTGCGGTTGTCAGGACGGCTATCCATAAAGGGTTAGAAGTGAAGGGCATCATGAGAGGATACGCGGGCCTTCTGCAGGAAGAAATTGTTGATATGACGAGTACCAGCGTGTCGGATATTATCCACCGCGGCGGTACGATTCTCTATACAGCCAGATGCCAGGAATTCACAACGGCTGAGGGCCAGAAAAAGGGCGCTGAAATCTGCAAGAAACACGGGATTGACGGCCTGGTGGTAATCGGCGGCGACGGTTCCTTCCGCGGAGCGGGAAAGCTTTCCGCACTTGGAATTAATACCATAGGACTTCCGGGAACCATCGATCTGGATATCGCATGTACCGATTACACCATCGGTTTCGACACCGCAGTGAATACGGCCATGGAGGCGATCGATAAGGTGCGTGATACCTCTACCTCCCATGAGCGCTGCAGCATCATCGAGGTTATGGGCCGTAATGCCGGCTACATCGCTCTCTGGTGCGGATTTGCCAACGGAGCGGAGGACATTCTTCTTCCGGAGCGCTACGACGGCGATGAGCAGGCTCTGATCAACCGCATCATTGAGAACAGAAAACGCGGCAAGAAGCATCACATCATCATCAATGCGGAGGGCATCGGCCATTCTTCTTCCATGGCGAAGAGAATTGAAGCGGCTACCGGCATAGAGACGAGAGCCACGATTCTGGGCCACATGCAGCGAGGCGGCGCGCCGACCTGTAAGGACAGAGTTTACGCTTCCATCATGGGTGCGAAGGCGGTAGAACTTCTATGTAAGGGAGAAAGCAACCGTATCGTAGCTTATAAGCACGGCGAATACGTGGATTTCGATATTCAGGAAGCGCTGAATATGCATAAGGATATTCCGGAGGATCAGTATCAGATCAGCAGAATGCTGGTTCGGTAATGCAAAGAGAAACGGGTTCGATGACCGGCGGATCTGAGGATTAAGAGAATTGGATAAAAGGATAAGGAGAATTCCTGCTGGCTGTGTGCGGTGTATGCGGCGCAGAACGGGGATTCTCCTTTTTGCATATCCATTCTCCTGTTCATGTAAGGATTCTCCCCTGCGATTCTTTCCGATAATTAAAATTGGACTTGCGAATGGATCAATAGTATGATATACTTGTAACATAAGTAATTTGTACCACTTAAACAGATAATGGCCTTCCATAAGAAGCTGTCTCCATTTCCAGAATTCTGTTCCGTGTTCACGGATCATACTGCCGTCAGGCATCTGGTTTTCCTGCGTCGATTTCGACGATATTTCCTTTATTGCAGCACTGATTTATGATAGAAAATAATACGGAAAGCAGGGTTATTGTCTGTCGGTCTTACTTCTGTTATCATGGAGACAGATTCTTATATAGCTTGGATTGGAGGCTATATGCGAAAAAGTGGGAGGAGCCGTTCAACGGCCGGGGAATCATGCACTGGCACGGTGCCTGTTCCTCCGGAAAATCTTCCGCTGGAGGATATGATTCTAAAGTCCGCTGTTACGTATTTCGGGGAGGTGCTGCTCCCGTATCTTGGCATCGATTGTAAGATTACGGGGATTGCGCCGACGGAACTGGTATACCTGGAAGTAAAGGGGCTGATAGAGGATTTTACCTATATCGTTTCTGACGGCTCCTGGATCCATCTGGAATTTGAGAGTGATAAAGTGACGGAAAAGGATCTGCGCCGCTTTCGTGGGTATGAGGCAGTAACCGGCTATACGTATCAGGTACCGGTTACCACGATTGTGATCTGCTCAGCAAAGGCGGCGGAGGTACTGAGCGAGCTGCACGAAGGAATCAATACATACCGTGTTATGACGGTGAGGCTAAAAGACCGGGATGCAGACCAGCTGTTCGATCAGTTGAAGCAAAAGCTGCAAACTGGGGAAAGGATTGAAAGGGAAGAAGTGATTCCGCTGCTGCTGACTCCGCTTATGTCCGGGAAGATGGCAGAAAAAGAGAGATTCATAGAGGGGAACCGTCTGCTGCAGGCTTCCGGAGAAATTACGGCGGATGAAGGGGCAAAGATGCAGGCCGTACTTTACGCGCTGGCTGTGAAGTTTTTGGACTCGAAAGACTTAGAAGAGGTAAAGGAGGAATTTTCCATGACATTATTGGGGCAGATGCTTGTAAATGATGGGATTGAAAAGGGCAGAAGTGAAACTTTGAGAGAGCTGGCCATCGAAATGCGGAAAAACGGAGAGCCATATGAGAAAGTTGCCCGGTATACCAGGACTCCAGTCGAGACGATTCGAACGTGGGAAAAGGAAAACGGGAATGATGCTTCCATCCGATTTTAAAATATGTTCCATATCGCGGTTTTGTGACGGAACCTGCAACATTCATTGAAATAACATGTATTGAAAATTATCCGCATGCGTAAGCGCTTACACATTGACAGTATTTGGGAAAGATGATAAACTGAAAATGCATGGATTTATCATTAAAATTACATAAAATGAATATGTAAGCGATTACACAGCCGGATGCGGTCGTGCGACTGGAACGGTTATGTGCCGCGGGAATGAACGATGAGGAGATGGAACGTCATGGAAGATATCTATGAGCTGCCCGGGTTGATTCAGATGTATCAGGCGACAGGTAAGGCGGAATATGGGGAACGTGCTCTTGAACAGACGAACAGAGCCATTCTGCGGCAGGACGGAACCCTTCTTTCCGGTCCGGAAGCAGGGGCCTGTCTGTTTGCACTGAAGCAGACGGGAAAGCAGGAATACCGGAAAGCGGCTGATCTCGTATTCAACCGGCTGGTGAACGGAGAGACAGCAATGCCGGAGGCTGCCATGCCTTTTTATGCAGAGTATGATACTCTTTTTAATAAGAAGGCTCACTATGGAGAGATTGCGGCGTATTTTGAAGGAAAAAAAGCGTGGTCAGGCCGGGAGGCCGCTGTGCTGATTGATACAATTGAAAAGATGTCCATGGAAATTTATGAATACTACAGGGCGCTGTGTGATTTATTGAAGCAGGCAGTCCGTCAGAAGCTGCCGGCGGAGGGGCCGCGTCCGGAGGTTCTGCTTAATGAGGAAGAAGCCTGGCTTGGCTATGCAGTTTTAAAGGCATGCAGTTTGGGCGTATTAAACCGTGAGAAGTATGGAGAGGCAGGACTTCGAATCTGGAGACGCTTCGAGGTACAGCAGGATAAGGGTGAGGGATTCGGGAATATGCTGAAGGCACAGTACCTGATCTTTGAAAAGAACTGAAGATATGGGATCTGTTGATATGTGAGGATAAAAGAACATGGAGCTTAAGGTGATTTGTATGACTGCCAGGTCAGCGACATTAGAGACTGAGGCCGGGCAGATTTTCGAGTTTGATACACAGGGAGAAGTATATGTAAACGGAAGTCTTTATCAGAGGACGAACCGGGTGATTTTCAGTCTGTTCGGATTAAGACCGGATACGGAGTATGAGGTCTGTCTGAAACGGGATGGAGCAGAAGCCAGAACTGTTTTCCGCACAGATTATGAGTTTGTGACGATCAATGTGAAGGAGTTCGGAGCAAAGGGAGACGGATTACAGGACGATACAGGATTTATACAGGCGGCTATTCTGGCATGTCCAAAGAACGGGCGTGTACTGATACCGAAGGGTACATACCGGATTACCAGCCTGTTTTTAAAAAGCCATATCAGGCTGGAGCTGGGAGCAGGAGCCGTTTTGGCGGCGGATACCGACCGGTTTAAGTATCCAAGACTACCGGGCATGATCGAAAGCTATGATGAGACAGAGGATTATAATTTAGGAACCTGGGAGGGGAATCCCCTTCCCATGTTTGCCGGAATAATCAATGGAATTGAAGTGGAAAATGTGGTAATCTATGGAAAGGGACTGATAGACGGTCAGGCTTCCTTTGAGAACTGGTGGAAGGATGCGGGAACGATGCGGGGGGCTTTCCGGCCGCGCATGGTATTTCTGGAGAGATGTAAGGACATCACGCTTCAGGGATTTTATTTAAAGAACAGCCCCGCCTGGGTGCTGCATCCGTATTTCAGTCAGGGGCTCCGCTTTTTGGATCTGGATATTGAAAATCCTGCGGACTCGCCCAATACGGACGGGCTGGACCCGGAGTCCTGTAAGGATGTGGAGATTACAGGACTGCACTTTTCCCTCGGCGATGACTGTATTGCCGTAAAGTCAGGGAAAATCTATATGGGACGCCGTTATAAAACGCCTTCTGAGAATATTGAGATCCGCCAGTGTCTTATGGAAAACGGTCATGGTGCGGTTACTGTGGGAAGCGAGGTTGGAGCCGGAGTTAAGGCAGTGCGGGTAAGGGACTGCCTGTTTCGCCATACGGACAGGGGGCTCCGCGTGAAAACGAGGCGCGGGAGAGGAAAAGATTCGGTACTGTCTGATATTTCCTTTCAGCATATCGTCATGGATCATGTCATGACACCGTTTGTGGTCAACAGTTTCTATTTTTGTGATCCGGACGGGAAGACAGAGTATGTGCAGTGCAGGGAGGCTTTGCCGGCAGATGAGCGGACGCCTGAGATTCAGAATCTTTCCTTCACCGATATCAAAGCGGCCAACTGCCATGCAGCGGCATCGTTCCTCTGTGGTCTGCCGGAGCAGAAGATCCGGAAGATAGAACTGAGAAATGTAGACATTTCATTTGCAGAACAGGCCAGGGAAGGCGTTCCGGCCATGATGGAAGGCGTCTCTGCCTGTTCCAGACAGGGATTTACGGTTATGAATGTAGATACGCTGGTCTGTGAGAATGTAACGATTACCGGTCAGAAGGGCGACGCGTTTATTATGAGTAATATTGACCATTTTAAAGAGATTTAATGGTGCTTTAAGCAAAACGGAACACGCGATGTGTTCATAACAAGGAGGAAAGAAAAATGCAGATAGGAATCCGATTACACGATATTGAACCTGGAACTCTGGAACAGAGAGTGATGAGAGCGCATGAGCAGGGATTTACCTGCGGCCATCTGGCGCTGGCCAAGACGGTGACAGAGCACTCCGTGGCCAATTCGGCGCTGACACCCGGATATGCTGCTTATTTGAGAAAGATGTTTGCAAAATACGATGTGGATATTGCGGTTCTGGGCTGCTATTTAAACCTTGCCCATCCGGATCCGGAAGAGTTGAAGAAGATCCAGGAACGGTATTTTGCCCATATACGGTTTGCTTCGATTCTGGGATGCAGCGTGGTGGGAACAGAGACGGGAGCTCCCAACGCGGATTACCACTTTGAACCGGCCTGCCATACGGAAGAGGCGCTTCAGACCTTTATTGCCAAAGTCCGCCCGGTGGTAGAGTGCGCGGAAAAATTCGGTGTTATTCTTGCCATTGAGCCGGTTTGGAGCCATATTGTCTACGATTCAAAACAGGCGCTGCGGGTTTTAAAGGAGATCCATTCTCCCAACCTCCAGATTATTCTGGATCCGGTGAATCTTCTCTCTGTGGAAAACTGCGGCGATTATGAGTCTGTCTTTGCTCAGGCGATTGAGGATCTGGGAGAGTACACTGCGGTTCTGCATATGAAAGATTTCGTTGTGAAAGATCATACAATCGTATCGGGTGCCCCGGGGACGGGAATCATGAAATACGATACGATAATGGATTTCGTTCGGAAGGAAAAACCGTACATTCAGATGACAATCGAGGACAGTACACCGGAAAATGCGGTGGAATCCAGGAAATTTTTAGAGAGATTTGAAAAATAAATTTGAATAATATATCTGAGCAATAAACGGCATTCCGTTGTTTCCGGCGGGAGGCGCAGGAAATTAGAAGAAGAGGAGACAGGAGCGGCGGTTACGCCGGCCCCTGTCTTTCTTTCTGTCCTGGGCTTAACATAAGGGAATTCAGATTCTTAAGCTCTGATAACAGTCCGGCGATCTGTTTTGCATTTTGCCCCGCCTGATCGAGGGAGGACAACAGGTGGTCGCAGGCAGTCAGAATGTCATCATCGGGCCGGGGAGTATCGATGACGTCCCGGATGCTGGCCTCCGGATTGAGGGACAGCGCATGAAGCATGCGCAGGATAGAGGCAAGGGAGTAGTTGGCGCAGCGCAGAGACCTGATGATAATCAGCTGTTCCAGATCCCGGGAGGAGTAGACGCGGCGGCCGTCCTGCATTCTCTTTTCCACCAGAAGCCCGTTGCGCTCCCAGTTTCTCAGCGTATCCACGGTAATGTGTAAGTAAGCGGCAGTCTGTTTTCTGGTAAGGAGCAGGGGATTGGCAAAATGAGTCTGACCGGATATAATCTGTCCGGCGATCTGTATGGCGGTCTCCGCATTCTGGCTTTCTTCTCCGATTTGTCTGATATAACGGTCGGTTAAGAGCAGAGCACCGTCGATGTCGCCGGACGCACAGGTCTTTGCGATGGCCGCCGTCTGCGTCCGCAGGCCGTTCTGAAGGACTTCAACCTGAAAGGCCAGACGGGCAATCCGAAACTGGATCAGATGGAAGTCCGTAAAGATCCGGTAGCCGTTCTCTTTCCGTTCCGGTCTTGTAATCAGCCCCAGATCCTCATAGAGCCGTACTGTGTTTGGGTGAATTCCGATCAGCTTTGCCACATCGGAAGTAGAGTAAGTATTTTTCATGTCTGATGCCTCCAGCTTCTCTATCTTATCATAACCGGAAAGCCTGGTGTTATAATGGAGGGTTCTGCCATCACATACCGCCGCATGCTTTCTGCAAATCTGTTTTTTCCAGTTTATCACAGAATTATGATTCAGTTAAGAAACTGATAAGAATTTGACAGCAGTTTTCTAAGGACTTTTACCCGGCGGCCATTTATAATGGTGATATTGGAGAAAACGGTCAGAATGATAATGGCCGGCGGCAATAGAAGGGAGACAGACCATGAAAGAAGTGGTTATTCAGACAGATAAATTATGCAAGAGCTTTTCCAGTGCAGGGAGGCAGCAGCATGTGCTTAAAAATCTGGATCTAAGCATTTATAAAGGAGATTTTACCGTGATTATGGGGGCTTCCGGCTCCGGTAAGTCCACACTGCTTTACGCGCTGTCAGGGATGGATAAGCCGACGCTGGGAGAGGTCATGTACGGAGAGGTGAAGATTAACCACCTGGGAATCAGTGATATGGCAGTGTTCCGCAGGAAAAACTGCGGTTTTGTGTTTCAGCAGATTCATCTGCTGGATCAAATGAGCGTCCTGGACAATGTGCTGGCCTGCGGGCTCCTGGTGTCCAGGGATAAAAGGGCGGTTGCAGCCAGGGCAAAGAAGCTGCTGGAGGAAGTCGGGATTCAAAAAGAGGACTGGGGGAAGTTTCCGGCCCAGCTGTCCGGCGGCGAGGCCCAGCGGGTGGGGATCGTGAGAGCGCTGATCAATGAGCCGGCAGTGATATTTGCGGATGAGCCCACAGGAGCCTTAAATTCCGCTTTTGGAGAGCAGGTGCTAAATACCCTGACCGAGGTGAATCAAAAGGGCCAGAGCATCGTTGTCGTCACTCACGACGTAAAGACAGCAAGGCGGGCGGACCGGGTGGTCTATTTGAAAGACGGTATGATCTGCGGCGAGTGCCGGCTGGGAACGTATGCCACCGCTGATACGGCGCGCCACGAGAAGCTGAGTGCATTTTTAACGGAAATGGGGTGGTAACATGCCGGTTTTTATGATTGCCATGGCAAATATCAAAAAGAAAAAGGGCGTGGCGGTTTCCATGGGCGTTCTTATATTGCTGGCTGTAGCGATCTTTAACGTAGGTCTTACACTGCTGGCTGGGATCAACCGTTTTTACGACATGGAAAATGACCGGCTGAACGGAGCCCATTATATGGTCCGGTTTACGGGAAATGAGTACCGGGAAGAATATCTGGATTTCTTTTTGCAGGATCCGAGGGTGGAGACGGCAGAGACGGAGGAGGCTGTTCTGATGCAGATGGCCTCTTTCCCGGAAGGCGGCATTATCACTGCCAACTTTTTGAATATGGATATCAACAGGAAGATAAGCGGTTACTTTGTGGCGGAACAGACGGAGGTTCCCGAGGATGAGGCGGTTTATATGCCGGTGTTTATGAAGGACTTAGGATATGGACTGGGGGATGAGCTGATCCTGAATTATAATAAAAAAGATTACCATTTCCGCATAGCGGGCTTCACACAGTCCACATGGCTTCACTCCTCGGTCAGCAGCATGGTGAATTTCTATATGCCGGAGAAGGCGTATGAAAAACTGTACGAACAGCAGGGCGGCGGATATATTCTTCTTGTGCGGCTGAAGGATCAGGCGGATTTAAAGGGATTAACAGCGGATTTTAAGAACAGTACGGATGTAAATATAGAAGCGATCTCCATGGAGGCAAATGCCATGGAAATCACCATTGATGATATGAGAAACGGTACCACCATGGTGGTCACCATTATTTCGGCGGTGCTGTTTGTATTCTCGTTTTTAATGGTCCTGGTTGCCCTGATCGTGATGAAGTTCCGGATCTCCAACCATATCGATTCCCAGATGCGCAACATCGGGGCACTGGGGGCTGTGGGATATACCGGCAGGCAGATCCGGTGGTCTGTGGTGCTGGAGTTTGTTATCATTGGGATTCTGGGAACCTGCCTGGGCATTGCGCTTTCCTACGGGATCATTGCGGCTCTGGGCGGGCTGATCACCAGCTCTGTGGGCGTTACCTGGAGAAGCGGCGGTCATATCGGATTCGATATGATCAGCGCGGCCGTTATCATGGCTGTGGTTGTGTTTGTGGCATGGCGCTCCGCGGCAGCGGCTGCCAGAATTCTGCCTGTGGAGGCGCTGCGGGGAGGCATCAAATCCCACAGCTTTAAAAAGGAGTATTTCCCGCTGGAACGGACGAGAGGCTCTCTGTCCATGGTGCTGGGATTAAAGAGCATGGCCTTTCACCGGAAAATGATTCTCATGGTCGGTGTGATATTTGCCGGGATTGCATTTGCCAGCGCGTTTTCCATCATCACCTGGTGGAATATGGGAATCAACGACGATCTGGTGCTTAAGCTGACCGGATATGAGATCAGTGACATCATGGTCTATAAGGCGCCTCATGAGAATTATGAAGAATTGTCTGAAAAGGTGGGCGCCATGGAAGGGGTCAGGAAGGTGAGTCTCTATGAGATGGAATCCCTGACCGTGGAGGGCGAACTGTTAAGCTGTTACGTGTCGGATGATTTCGGCAAACTGGAACTGGTAGAAGTCTATGAGGGGGATTTTCCGGAATACGATAACGAGATCGTAATCACAGGGCTGCTCGCCAGGAGCTGGGGAAAGAAGATCGGGGATACCATTACGGTGTCAGCCAACGGGGTTTCCTCGGAATATGTGATCTGCGGGCTGACTCAGACCATGAATAATTTCGGCCGCATCTGCTTTATCCATGAGACAGGACTTTTAAGGGTGGAACCGTACTACGAGAAGAGTTCGATTCAGGTGTACTTAGAGCCGGGGCTGGATATCGATACGGTTATCGCCGCCATGGAGCAGAAGTTCCGTGTGCTTTCTCCGTCAGTGAATGACGCAGTCAGAGAGTCTGGCGCGGAGGAGACCAAGACAGATACAAATGCGAAACCGGGCAGGGAGGAGGCGCTGGCTGCGGCCAGGCGAAAGGCGGAGGAGAAACTTACCGCCCTCATTTCCATGTACGGTGTGGATAGCGCCCAGTATGCCCTGATGGCAGACGGTGAAATCGTCTTAAGCGGCGACACGAATGATTATGAGATAGACCGGATTGAAAACAACAGGAGGCTCTTTGTGACCAATGTGGACAGTATCGCCGATTCAACGCGTATGATGGCGGCCCTCATTATTACGGGAACGGTGCTTCTCGTGGTGCTGGTGCTCTATATGGTGATCAAATCAATGCTGACGAGGCGGAGAGGGGAATTCGGTATCTACAAGGCTCTGGGCTACACGGACAGACAGCTGATGGAACAAATCGCCATAAGTTTTCTGCCGGCCTCCATTGGCGGAACGTTTGCTGGTTCCGCCAATGGATGCCGGTGAATCGTATGGCCAGTCTTTTGTTTGAGCGGCTGGGAGTTTCAGAGATGAATTTTGTGGTTGAGCCGTGGCTGATTCTTCTTATGGCCCTTGCGCTGGTGGCATTCGCATTTGCGGTTTCCATGGTGCTGGCGGGAAAGATCAGAGGGATTACGGTATATGGATTGTTGACGGAGGAATGATGAGGATGAAGAAAAGATGGCGCTATATCACTGCGGCACTGACAGCGGCAGCGGTATGTTCAGGAATGGCGGGCTGGGGACAGATGACCTGCCTGGCGAAAGAGACGGCACCGGCAGAGCCGCTCATGTACGGGATCGGTTCCACCAGCAAGGTGGTGACCGCGGCAGCAGTCATGAAACTGGCGGATGAGGGATTGATTGATATAAAGAAGCCCCTTACCACATACATTCCGGAGTTTGAGATGGCGGATGAACGGTATCGCCGGATCACGCCGGAGATGCTTCTGGATCACAGTTCAGGGCTTCCGGGCAGCACGTTAAACAATGCCATGCTGCTGGGAGACAACGATACGGATAATCACGATATGCTGCTGGAGCGGCTGAAGAAACAGCGTCTGAAGTCCGATCCGGGGGAGATCCAGGTGTACTGCAACGATGGTTTTACACTGGCGGAGATTTTGACAGAGCGGGTGACGGGACTCAGCTTTACGGAATACGTGGAACGGGAATTTGCGGATCAGCTTGGTCTGACACAGTTTAAAACGCCTCAGAGCAGTAATCTGTCAGGCCGCCTGGCGAAGATATACGATGCAGGGAGCGGCGGGGAGCTTCCGGCGGAAAACGCCAATGTGATCGGCAGCGGCGGCATTTACGCGACTGCCATGGACCTGTGCCGTTTTTCGGAAATTTTTATGAGGAACAGAAGCGGTAATGCCAGGCTGCTGTCCGACGGAGCGCTGGCTGCCATGGAAACCAGCCGTTATCATGAGGAAATCAATCCGAAGGGCTGCGATACGACCTTATCCTATGGGCTTGGCTGGGACAGCGTGGAGACGTATCCATTCAGCCGCTATGGGATAAAGGCCCTTGTTAAGGGCGGCGATACGAACTTCTATCACGGCAGCCTGACGGTTCTTCCGGAGGAACAGATTTCCTGTGCCGTGTTAACCAGCGGCGGCTCCAGCACATTGAACCAGCTGGCGGTGCAGGAGATTGTGATGACGTATTTGGACGAGATCGGAAGAATTGAGCGGGAAGAGGAAGAGAACGTAAGCTGGGAAGCGGACGTAAGAAAGGGAAAAGACACGGACCCGGCGGTATCTGCGGAAACAGAGGTATCTGCGGAAATGACGGTACCTGCCGATATCGCGGAGCGTTCCGGATGGTACGCCGGCAGTGATCTGTTAAAGCTTTCCGTCTCCGGTAACGGGAAGATGACGGTTGCATCCGAGGGGAGCGGGCGGCGGAGAGAGCAGGTCTATCAGCCTGGAACGGACGGCGGATTTTATTCTACGGATGGGAATTATATCAGCGCATCGGGAGAACTGTCAAAGGGAAGCGGTGGCCGGATCGGCCGGACCAGGCTGAGCTTCCAGAAAGGAAAGCAGGGAAGAGAGTATTTGATGGCGGAAAGCATGGAGGTCTATCCGGGGCTCGGACGCGTGGCGACATATCTGCCCGTCGGAACCCGCTATACCGGGAATGTGCCGTCAGAGGCAGTGGTATCAGCCTGGAAGGAGCTGGATGGTCAGGAATATTATCTGATAAGTGAAAAATACGATTCTGCTGCCTGGCTGAAACGGTTTATGGTAAAACCGCTGCTGCTGGATGAACCGGAAGGAATTCTTTCTTTTGAGAACCTGGAACTGCGGATGGCTGTGGTCTCGGATGAGACCCATGCGGACTTCTTCACGGAGGTTCCGGGGCAGGCAGGCCGCGATTTAAATGATTACACGCGGATGGAGGAGAATGGGAAACAGATCCTGGAATCGGGCAGTTTCCGGTATATGGCGGCAGAAGACGCGGAAGCGTTTCCCGACAGCACTTGTGAAGTGACACTCGGAGCGGCCGGGGAGGCGGTCTGGCTCACTACCGGAGACGTGAATCAGAATCGCCGGGTTCTGATTGAAAAGCCGGAGAACGGCGCCTGGTATCTATATGACCACAGCGGCCGCGAGATGAAGTGCGTGTCGAGTTCGTGGACACTGGAGAAAGACCGCCCCTTCTATCTCCCGGGGGATGGCAGGGTAGTACTGGCAGGCGAAGCGGGGGCGGTGTTTGCAGTCCGGTACCTGGATTAAACCGGGAATCTGCAGAAGCATTCCCGACTTCAGTGATGATCAGGAGCCGGGATGGCGGAGCGGAAGATACAGAATTACAGAAAAACCGTCGCTGCGGTTCCTGCATTCAATGATGCCGCCCATACGCTCCATCAGGTTTTTCGAGATATAAAGGCCAAGGCCGGAGCCGTCAGCCTTCTTATCTGAATTGGAGCCGCGGTAGAATTTGCCGAAAAGGCTGGGGAGTTCCTCATCAGGGACTCCCTTTCCGTAATCCATAAATTCGATGCGCAGGCCGTCTTCTGTGAGCTGGGATACCACGTTGATCCTGGTATCCGCATATTTGTAGGAATTATTCAGGATGTTGCCGATAACCTGTTCTAAACGGAACGGATCAAGGAGGAGAATGCAGCCGGGAATGGTGAAGGAGGCGATTCTGCCGCAGTAATCGGCATCCCGGATCATGGCTTCGACGGCACTGCTGCTCACCTCCGATAAGCTTACCGTCAGCTCTCCCAGTTCATCTAAGGAGGCCTGAAGCATATTGGTGATCAGATGATCGATCTGGTCGGATTTCTGGTATATGGTCTGCAGCCGGTCCCTGACCGGTTTTTCTTTTTCCGTGACCAGTAAAAGCTCGCTGGTCAGCTTGATGGAAGCAACCGGAGTCTTAATGTCGTGGCTCAGTGAGGCGACCAGCTCTTTTTTGCTTCTGTTTGCCTCAGCCTCCTTCCGTCTCGCCTCTTTCAGCTGGTCCCTCATGATGTCGAAGCTTTCGGTGAAGGCGCCGAAGATGTGTTTCCTGTCCATAGGCAGGGGGAAATCCAGATCTCCCATGGCGATGTGGCGGGTGAACTCTTTCATTCTGTAAAACGGCTTCAGTACGGTATGATTTAAGTATGCTGTATAGAGAAAAACAGGAATTACCGGCATCAGCAGCAGAAGAACGGCGAATATAGCCAGTTCTTTTTTTGTTTTCAGCAGAGCGTCGCCGTATCCGGCTGCAATGAGTACATGGCCCTTCACACCCTGACCGACGGTGACATCCAGCACGGGATCATGCCTGCGGACGGCTTCGGCCACACTTGACGGAGCGGAAGCGGAAGTCTTTAACAGGATGGTCCCGGAAAGGTCTGTAACTGTATAGTCATAGGGGCTGAAATCCGGTTTAAAAAAGGTTCCCTGTTCCCACTGGACCGCCGTCTCTTTTCCGATGCGGTTGATGGAAACCATATCGATCTCCGGCATCTCCATCGAGGAAAAAAGCCGGAAGAGAAAGACGGCGCCGAGAAGGAGCCAGGAAATCAGAAACAGGAAGGTCCATTTTTTCTTAATCATGGCATTCTCCGTTCTCCATACGGTACCCGGTCCCCCACACCGTTAAGATTAACTGCGGATGATTGGGGTCTTTCTCAATCTTTTCCCGCAGATGGCGGATGTGCACCGATAAAGTGCCTTCTCCCACATAGGGGTCGGGCCATACATTTTCCAGGAGTTCTTCCTTTGTGACGACACGTCCCAGATTCTGTGCCAGATAGGTAAGCAGACGGAATTCCATTTCCTTCAGTTTGACCGGTTTACCTCCAACGGTTACCTTATGGGCGGAAAGATCGATCTCCACATCGGCAATGCGCAGGGGCACGGCTTCCCCGGACCGCGCACACCGTTTTAAGACTGCCTTTACCTTGGCCAGAAGAACGCTTAAGGTGTATGGCTTGGTAATGTAATCATCTCCGCCAATGTTTAAAGCAGTCAGGATATCGTCGTCGCTGGTGCGCGCACTGATGAACAGAATCGGAATATCCGTCTGTTCGCGCAGCTTTTTGCAGAGGCTGAAGCCGGAACGGCCGTCTAAGTTGATATCCAGCAGGAGAAGGGAGACCGTATTCTCTTTTAAAAAGCGGATGCACTGTTCGTAACTGGTTACATAGGCTGAGGACAGCTCAAATAAGTTAAAATATTCCGAGGTAGAGCTGGCGATTGCGGTCTCGTCGTCTACAATCAGGCAGTCATAATGCATGGCAGATCTCCTGTAATTTCTACGGGCAGCACCGGGCGGACTTCTTTTTAGTCCGCCCGGTGCTGCCCATGTGATGGTTTATGATTCTTCGGGATTTGTGTAGTTCCACGGTTCATCCGGCGCGGTCTGTAATTCTTCCACAGGACGGTTGTAGCGCAGGTTTAAGAAACCCTGGAAATCTTTATCATGTAATTTTTCCATTTCTTTGCTGTATCCGAGCACCATATGCGGCTGCTGCTGTTCGTAGACAGCCAGCGCGGCTTTGGCCTCTTTTTCCGAGGCGCTTAAGCTGTGTAAGTGTCTGTTGACATCATACAGGCGCAGGGTACTCTCGGAATGGCGGCCTGAACGATAGTAGTAATAGGCCCAGACCAGATCCTTGTTCTCAATAAGCTTTGTGTAGATGCCGGAAATGTGGAAGGTCCAGCGTCTTCCAACCCAGATGCTTTTGGAGATGTCGGAAGCGGAAGCGAAATCTGCTTCTAAATGCTCCATCGCTACGGTTGGATTGGCTTCTAAATACTTCTTTAAATACTTCTGGCTGCTGCCGGTAAAATACTGAATCAGGCTGTAGAGAAGGTAAATCAATGTCAAAGCAATCACGGCAAGGCAGATATAAATGGAGACATAGGTGCGCTCTCCCACCTTATTCGAATCGATATAATATGGAAGGGCAATCTCGAGAAATTCAGCGCCGAGATCGTCGGTAATCTGTTCCTGGTAATACTGAAGCCGCTTGCCGGTAAGCTTTGTCCATGTTCCCTTGACCGGTTTGACGTTGGTGAGCTCTTCTACCTCACCGTTCAGCCAGCTGATGGTATCGTCGATATACTGGTTCATCTCGTCTTCTTTGGAAGAAGGGACTTCGATTCCGAAAAAGTATCCGTCTTCCTCAAAGTAGACGAAGTAGCTGATGTTTTTCAGCGTTTCTTTCTTGGTATCCGTGTTGCGCTCGGTCTGGCGAACGTATTCGTCAACGATGTACCGCGCGTCAAAGCTCACATAAGAGCCCTCGGCGGCGTCATAGTCCATGCCTGCCGTAATCGGTTCCGGCCCTTTTAAAAACATCAGAATCGACTTGCCGCTGAAAAAGAAGACGGCTCCGATGATGATGACTGAGATGACGATACGCCAAATCAGATTTTTGGTTACATGCTTTTTCAAAGTCTCTAACATACTTGTTCCCCTTGTCTTTCGTTATAGTTGTTATCTTTTTATCATACAGGAAGTTGTGAGATATTACAACGGAATTCTTGACTTTTTCTTGATTTTTCCAGTTTTTGTTCCTATGTTATTGCTCCTTCAGACAGAATATGGTTAAATGAAATGAGACAGAGGAGGAATTGAAAACATGAGATATCAGTATATTGTATTTGATGTGGACGGCACGCTCCTGAATACGGAAGAAGCAATTCTTCAGTCGTTTCAGAAGACGCTGAGAGACGGCGCGGGAATCGAGAAAGAGTGTTCGGAGCTCACGTTCTGTCTTGGAATTACAGGGGCAGCCGCCCTGAATCGG
>ENA-OPRK01000245-OPRK01000245.1-human-gut-metagenome-genome-assembly--contig:-NODE-245-length-45543-cov-7.072129_pt1 | contig 45543 bp, 49 predicted proteins | sample MGYA00241793_ERZ501877 | MGnify/ENA primary metagenome ERZ501877 (study PRJEB25962, sample SAMEA1966253) | human gut metagenome | biome: human gut; feature: human-associated habitat; material: faeces... | reverse complement strand
CCCGCGGCCGACAGGCGCCCCGCCGCGATCCTCGACGCGATGCACGCCAACGTCGACGCGCCCGTCCCGTACGGCAGCGTCACCGGACCGGCCGGCGCGCCCACCACGAGGCCGGACGCCATGCGGTCCGCGTCGCGCCACAACGACTCCACCGCCATCCATGCGGTCCTGTCCGGCACCCACGCACGCGGATCCTCCCACGAACGCACCGTCCGCCCGCTGACCGCGACCACGTCAGACCATCCACCGCTTCGGACATGCGGAACCTCCCCACGAAAGACCATGCGAAACCGGGAAGACGACGTCTTCCCTCCGGGCCCCGAGGCCGCCTCCCCCACCCGGAAGGGAACACGACCGCCGACCGGCCGGACCGGAACGAGGACATGATGTCGGGCGCACGCCAGCGTGCCGCCCGGGCCGGCGCTTCGCAAGGCCCCGCGCGTCCGACACGGGACGACCATCGCCCCGCGGTGCATACCACGGGCCTCCGGACGCCCGCATCATCCACGCGCCCTGCGCAACGCCACGGCCCGGACGGCCCACCGTCATGCGTCCGACGAATAGGGACGAGGACGGGGGAACCGTCCGACCACCGGAAGGAAAAGACGATGGACGACAGGAAGAACATCGAATGCGACGACTGCGGCGAGCAGGCGGCGGCAGACGAAGCCGTGCCACGCGACGACTGCGGCAGGGGCCCTATGCGGGGGCTGCCGATACGAATGCGGCGACTGCCATGCCACCGTATGCATTGACTGCCGATACGGGTGCGTGGACTGCGGAGGCGGCATCTGCGAAGACTGCATCCGCCACTGCACCGATTGCGACGAACCCGTATGCGGCGCCTGCTACGCCGTCTGCGAGAACTGCGACGAATACCTATGCCAGGGCTGCCGCCGATGGGACGATGCGGGGGATTGCTACTGCGAGTCCTGCCTGCCCGCCGGCGGCAGGGAGCCGTACTATCCCGATTCCCCCGCATGGCGCACCATGTGCGAGCGTCCGGACATGTTCACCGTCGGACTCGAAATCGAGGTCAACGGCGGACACGACATGGACAGGATGAAGGACAGCGGCCTCATCGCCGGCTGGTGTTCCGACCTGAGCCTCGACGAGGGACTCGAATACCAGACCCGCATCCTCACCGCCGAGGACTTCGACGACCTCGGCGACCTCATCGCCGGAATCCGCACCCGTTCCAACGAACCCGGACGCGCCGGAGGGCACATGCACGTACGCCGCACGAGCCGGCAGACCCCGGGCCGCTGGTACTGGGCACTCAAGGGACTGTCCGACCGTCAGGCGCGCGCCCTCAACATGAGGCACACCACCGACTGCCGCTGGTGCCGTCTCGTCCACGGCGACTACACGGGCAAGGCCGTCGCCGTCAACGACAACCACGCCGGCACCTTCGCACGATGGGACGATGAGACCGCCCACAGGCTCCGCCCCGCCCTCGAATGGGCGAACCACATGTGGCGCTACTTCCAAGAGCACGAACCCTACCGGCTCACGACCGCCGACATCATGCGCGAAAGCGCCCGCAGCGCCTGGCGTACGCCGGAGACCACGCCCGCGATGCGCCTCGCCGCACGGAGGGAGGACTGACCATGTGCGTCATCGCCACCGCCGGAAAGGGAGCCATGCCCACCATCGGCCAACTCGCCCGAATGAGCGAGACGAACCCGGACGGGGCCGGAATCGCATGGCACGACGGCACCGGCCTGCACCGATACCGCAATCCCGACAACAACCAGACACTCGCGTTCATCATCAAAAACTGGAGGACGTTCAGGGACATGCCATGCCTGATGCACTTCCGGCTCGCCACGCACGGAGCCACGACCGAGGAGAACACGCACCCGTTCCGCTACCGGCTGTCCGACGGCGAACACGGATACATCGCCCACAACGGCATCGCCCACCGGTACGCCAAGGGACGCTACGCGTCGGACAGCCGCAACGCGATACTCGCATGGCAGACCGGACAGGCCGACCTCACCGACGGAAGCCAGGGACACTTCGCGAAAATCGACCAGAACGGCGCGATCGAATGGCTCACCCGACCCCGGACCATCGACGGGGCCGACGGCGAGCCGATACAGGTATCCAACACCCGATGGCGGGACCCGGCCGACGCCCTCCCATGGGACGAATGGGAGGCCGAATACGACGACACCTACATGGAAGGCTGGAACGACGGATACGAGGAGGCCATCAACGACATGCTGACCGACGGAATCGACGACGCCACCCCCGCACGCCGCCGGCACTGAAATCCCGGCCACACGAAAAAAAAGGGGCGGAGGGACACGGCACGCGACCGCAACGCGCGCCACGCCCTCCACCCCGGGCCGGACGGCAAAACCACGCGCGACCAACGGCAGGAGAGCCACCGGCTCCCCCGCTGTTTATGGTCAAATAAACGTGTACGGCGTCACCACCAAATCTGAACGACATAAGCGTTCATATTGGACACGGACGGCGGACGGAAATGGCATCGGCGGAAGAAAAGCGCCGGTGCCGTACGGTTCCTGATAGATTCCCGAGTGCTAACAACCAACACATGGTCCTCGGGAGGAAAGGAATGACGACACCGGTGCGTATTCAACAGAGTATCAGGCAGCTCGAGACGAAAGGCCTGACGCATACGCAGATAGCCAGGGAACTGGGCGTTTCGCGGACGACCGTGGTCAAGTACGCGACCCGCGATTATTCGCCCGTTCCGCCGACCGGGGGAACTGCGAGCCGTTCCCTGGTCGCGGGCGAGTACGCGCGCAAGGCCGACGAATGGCTCGAGGCCGACCGGCGCATGCCGCGCAAACAGCGGCACACCGCCCGGCGCGTGCACGAGCGGCTCGTGGAGGAATGCGGCTTCGAGGGCAGTTACTCGTCGGTGCAGCGATGGGTCAAGCGCTGGCGCCAACGCCACCGCGGCGAGGCCGAGGGGTTCAGTGAGCTGGAATGGGCGCCGGGCAGCGCGCAGGTCGATTTCGGCCAGGCTCTGGCCGTGATCGCGGGCGTGGAACGGACCGTGCATTTCCTGGTGGTCTCGTTCCCGTACTCGAACATGAGATACGTGGCCGCGCTGCCCGGCGAGACCGCGGAATGCGTGTGCCATGGCCTGAACAAGGTGTTCTCCCATGCCGGCATGGTCCCCCGCGTGCTGGTGTTCGACAACGCCACCGGGGTCGGCCACCGCAGGGCCGACCGTGATCTTGCATTGATAGACTTCCAGCACATCCCCTAAAGCCCTTTTGAATTTCCGTTTGAAGTCCTTGAGCTCGGAATCGGAGCCGAACTGTTGGTAGAGCTGCTGCCAGCCGATCATGGCCGGCTCGTGCAGGTTGTAGACGCGCTTGGTCAACCACCAGTAGATGTCAATAGCCATCGGCTTTTTCAGCGCCGAGACCACCTTGAGATCGACCGGTACCGGATTATCCCGCAGCATATCCACATATTCGGAACTGAGCCGCACCCAATTGTCCACTATCTTGCCTTTTCCGTGAGGGAAGATTCGGGTTCGACCAGTCGATCGGGTACTTTTCGGGAACGGTGAGGTTCACGCCCTAGCTCGTTGATTCAGTGTTGTTGCTAATGATGTATACGCAATTTGAACAGTCGCTCCATTTGCGGCTTGATGCTCTTCAGCTGGCGTCTGCCAATGTGTTTGAACAGTGCGGTTCATGCCATGCTCTATGCGTCCCGAAACAGGGGCAAATGACGTGAACATATGTGCATTCACTCGGATCACGATGCAATCCGGCATGCCCGGGAAATCTGGAACCCCATGGTCGGCCGAGGCTTTTTAACGGTCGCAGGCAAGCCCGACGGTCCCCTCCATAAAAAAGAAATCAAATAAGATTTATATAATGATTTATTATATCGATTATATCATAGAAATTATGGAGGTAAGGTTAGGATCGCGGCCATGGGGGTATGTTTGCCGTCAAATCGCTAACACACGCTGATCGAATTGATGACACAATCCCGACCATTTATAACTGAGGTAAGGCATTAATCTGGTCAGTATTAAAAAAGGGGGTGCCAATAGTGAACATATGGTGGCGCAGAGCAGTAGCTTATATTCTCCGTATAATATTACCTGCCTCGTTGCTATCGCAGTTGGTGGGTAGTGTTTTTTGCGGAAGATCTTCCCCCGGTGGGGCCATAGGGTTCTGGATTGATTGCTCTTCTGCGGTCGTTGTCCGTGTGATTTCTTCCTGGCCTACACGCAATGGACAGTCTTGGGCACACCGCCTCTTGAGGATACAAGTACTCGATCAGGATTCCAATCTGTCCATATCCGGCATGAGAATGGGTATACGAGAGGTAGCGCACTTGGCCGATTTCGTGTCACCTTTCATCGGATTCCTTTGGCCTTTATGGGACAACGGGGGACGGATCTTTGCAGATAAGATCGTTAGGACTATCGTAATCGCTGAAAAATAGGTATACTTGAAGTGACGCAAAGACGCGTTGCTAATTAAAACATAAAAAGTGGATTTAGCCTAATAAACATTATCACTTGACCACTACCGGAAATTCTGTTATCTACACTAACCAGTAGGTGTTACAGGGGCACCTAATGCCCTCAAGGTGGATGGCCTGAACGAAAGAAGAACATATGAAAAAGCAGATTCTGTCCGCTTTTGCAGTAGTAACAGCTATTAGTATCGTAGTCATCACTCCAACCACGGCATTGGCCGATGACATAAAATACAGTCAGTCGATATATGAAAAAATAGGAATGGACAGATCGGAAATAGTCTCTTGGGTTCAAGATTCGAGGCAAAACGTATACGGGAAGACGGAAGATGAGGTGATGCAATATCTGATTGCATCGGCAGAGGAAGAGCGATCTTCTAACATCCAAACAGATAACGCAATTACACGCGGTTCTTGGTCAAATCAATGGTTTTCTAGAGGAGTTTGGATCGCACGCGATGGCATGTGGTCGCTATCTCTGCAACCTACTTGGTGGGCTGCTGCAGCCACTCCAACGCGCTATTATTATGCTGAATCGGCATGGGCAACGATTCCTCCACAATTTAGTTCAAGTCGCCATTGGACAGCCTATCCGACTGCATCAAAAATGATGAAAGAACAATTTGATTGCCACGTCAGGTATGGCACTCTCAAAACACCATACAATCTTGAACCTTCTAGGACATCAATAAGCCAGATCACCTGTAACTGAAGTGAGGTGGTGCCATGTATGACAAGATTCCTGGCCTGCTTTATTCGACAGGCGCCTTATTTACCATTGTTTCTTGGGTCTTCATCTTATTCTCGAGAAACATCCATCCAAAGAACAAAAAGATTCTCATACTGCGGTTATCCATCATTTGGATGCTGTTCTTTGCAAGCTCCGTACTGATGCTTGTATCGAACCTATTTTTCGATGCGTGCGCGGGCTTCCTGGATCCCGATGTCCTCGATTTCTACAACCAGAGGTTTATACGGCTGGCGCCAGCAGCGACCTGTGTGATGAACTTCTGTGTATCCACGTATTGTTCCATGAACCTTGTCAAGGAGTACACGAGGATCAAGTAACGTTACATCATATTCGATTCGCTTGTCGGATCAGTCGGTGTCGCTCCGAATCGAGACGCTGACCGATGCCGATGCAGTTCACGCTGTTCGCAGACAACGGGTAGAAGCCGTCCAACACACCGGCACCATCCATGGCCACGTAGGTGACGGTGGTGACCCTGTCTAACGTGTTGAATACATGACGGACCAGCCACGAGTCGAGCGAGGTTCCCTGCCTCAATGGAAGTCCGAGAGTTCGTCGCCGGGCTTGATGTGCCTAGATCTGGTGAAGACTACAGACATTGCGGATCCTAGTCGAGCAACTCTCTCAACTGGCGCGACATAGCCCTTTCTAGGGCGTCCCGGAACTCGTCGGACGCCTCGCCGATGGATTCATGCCCACGGGAAGATCCCAATCGGCCCGGCCCGGCAGTGGTCGGGGCGTCTTTTCCGCGCCGTCGCCTTCCTGACGGCTACCGTGCCGGCGATGGGCTCGCCGGCCTCGTGTTCGCCTTCGAAACGCATGTCGTCGTGTCCGCCCCTCCTACATGTCGAGGCCGGGATCGTCGGACCTGTCGAGTCCGGGACCGTCGATGGGATCGGGCAGCGGCAGCGTACCGGATCCGATGCCGGCCCACGGGTCGACGCCGGAGGTCTGGATGGCGTCGGATTCGACCGGCTCCAAGGATCGGCTCAGGTTATCGGCCCACGGGTCGCCCTCCCATGGATCACGGCCCTGCAGGCCGGCCTCGTAGATTCTCACGTCGATGAGGTCCACGGTCTCCTTCTCATCGAGCCGCATATCGTCGAGAGGTTCCGCTTTCGTCGTTTCGCCGCCGTCGAGGCGCATGAGGCTCGGGTGCGTGCGGCCGTTCGGATCCATGTCGACCCCCGCGGTGAAGACGGTGCCGTTGTCGATGTCGATCAGGACCTCCACACGGGCGGGGTCCGTGGTTCCCACCGGGTTTCCGGTGTCGTTCATGCTGATGGTGACGTGCGGGTTGTCGGCGTATCGGCGTTCGAGCATGTCCGCGAGATCCATGGTCTGCCGTACCGCGTCGCGTGCCGGCCACGCATACCAGCCGGGACGCTCCCCCGTTGCCGCGGCCTGCGTTTCGCAGAGCCTTGAGGCTTCCTTCCGCTCGTCGAACGGGCCTTCGATGCCCCGTGCGTGCGCTGGCGGGTCGTCGACGGAATGGTATTGTGAGATCATCCGGAACAGGTTTTCGAACGCGTCGCTTTCGGAGTCGTATGGGCCGGCATGCCAGGCCTGCGTGTCTTCGAGTCGTGCGATGTAGCCGCCGTCCGGAAGGGTCATGACGTATCCGAGCGGTGTTCCGTCGGGCATGTCGCAATAGAATCTGGGCCGTTCGTTCCGATATTTGGCGCGCATGTTCTCGCGCAGGTCGTCGAGGGAGAACCGGATGCCGTGGTATTCGAGCCTGCCGGCCATGTCGGGCTCCTTGGGTCGGGTCGCCGTCATGGACCGGTTTTTCGCCACGTCGATGACGTCGCTGATGTCTTCGGCGTCCAGACCGGGCATGTAGTCGGCGGGATCGAGACCGCATGTGGCACAGAGCCTGGCGAACGTGTCGAGGGTGATGGTCGAACCGGCGTTGAGCCGGCTGAACATGGCGGGGCTGACACCGGCGAACCCGGCGAACGTGTTCCAACTGACGCCGAACGCTTGTCTTTTGGCGTCGAGGTCCGCACGCAGACGGTTAAGGTCGATGAGCGTGTCCATTCCCGCCCCTCCTATATGCCGAGTCCGGAATCGACGGGAGCTGATACGGGGTGGATCATGGGATCGGCCGGCGGCAAAGACCCATTCAAGGCTTCGATGGTCATGTTGGCCGGCGCATCGCGTATGGGATCGTCGTCCAGGTACGCCATTCGTTCGATCCGATCGATGCAGGCCATGCCGATGGGGGTCCAGGACGCTTCGGCGATGATGTCTTCCCGATGGTTCCAGACGAGTCGGTCCGCACCCGTCTGGTCGAGTCCCTCGAAGTCGCCGTCCTCGTTGATCCTCATGTATGTGTCGCGTTCGGGGTCCCAGCCGCCGTATCGCGTCTTGCCTTTCACGTCCTCGCCGGTCAGGTTCCATCCGGCGGTGAGACGGTTGACCTGGCCGGACGGCCATATCCTGTAGTGTCCGATCACGCTTTCGGGCCTGAGATCGTTGATTTCGTCGACCAGGTCATGCAGGAGCTGGATGTTCCGTGGCGTCCGCCGTATCCGGCCCATGCTCTCGATGGCGGTCCTGCAGGCCTCCTTGCGACGGATCTCGATGGCGATATCGGTATCCGGATCGTCGGTGTCGTTCATGTGCCCGTTCCTTCCATGACGGGATCATTCGTCCCGTCATGGGGTTCACGGGCCACTCGAACGTTTCGTCCCCGATATGGATGCGTGAGAGGGCTTGCACTTCGCGTCCCGCCGCTGTGGGCTTTTCCGCCGTCCGTGTCTTCTTTCGTGTCCGAAACAGGAGCTAGTGCCGATATCGGCGTGTCCGCGCGTGGGTCGTCGGATCGTCGGCTTTTGCGGAGGCGTGCGCATGTGGTCGGTCGGGCGGAGAAACGTTCGGTCGGTCCCGTCGGATGAACCTATGCAATCACCGTCGGTGGTTCGTGTCGAAGCATGTTTCGTATCAGGATGCCCATGTCGCAGACCGGCAGATAGCGGGTGACGATGGTCCAGATGATCGCAACCTCGATCAGTCCGACGATGACGGTCACGGTTCCCCATACGAGTTGCATCCACAGTCGTGGGCCCATAGCCGCCCGACCGGTCACGCCGGCGATCACGATGAGGACGATGAGCGCCGATGCCAGTAGTGTGATGTCCCAATCGTGGAACCATTGGCTTGCCGGGACGAGCCAATGCGTGAGTGATCCGCGCAATCCGGTGATGGTTGCCATGTCCGCCGTCCTTTCCGGTTTTCGAGGTCCTTTTCCTCCTCCACATGCTTTGCGGCCGATGCCGGCCGATTCGCGCCTGCACGATCCGCTCGACAAGGAGATGGGCGGCTGGACGTTGCGGCATGGACGACGTGGACATCCCCGGATCATCGGCTTATATCCGCAACCCGTTACGCGGCTTGTCGGGAGGCTCCCGTGATGGCTGCCATGCCGTTGTCTCTTCCGGTCTCGTCGACGTTTCCTCCGCATGATTGATGGCCGACATGTCCTGGTTCGCCGATGGCCGGTGCCGTCTGCCGGGGTTGACGACGCCGTCGGTGTGGTTGATCCGCCCGTCGAGGTTGGCCCAATGCTGTTCCTGCCGTCCGCTTGACGCGGGCGGTCGCTCCCCCAGCGGATCATCTTCCTCGTCGACCTGCCACATGGCCCGGTAGACGACGACGTCGCGGAACAGGGTCGGGTCGTCGGCCGATGCTTCGAGTATCCGTCCGGTCCATGGCTGGTTTGAGGCTTGTGCGTCGCGGACGAGTTCGTCCACTTTCAGTTCGATGAGTCGTTCGTTCTGTCTTACGATGTCGAGTTCGCTGCCGTGCCGGCTGGCCCGGATGCGCGGGATGACGCCGGCGCACCATTCCTCGTGGACGGTGCCGTTCACCCGGTCGAGCAGTCCGGCGTTGAGCCGTCCCGCGATGGTGGCGGCCCAGTCGGGTTCCACGGGCCGGCTTTGCCGTCTCATGTCGGGATTCTCCTTGAGGATCCTTCCCTCTTCCCTGCGTAGTTCACGCCATTGGGGGAACAGGCTCTGGTCGAAGCCCTTGACCGTCTGGCACAGGCCGTCGAGTATGGTCTTGACCGCGGGGATGCAGGAATGGTCCACGTCGATGGTGATCGCCTTGCCGTCGAGCGTGTCGGCGAGAGTGTAGGGGATGTCGCTGCGTTCGAGGATCTCCGTGACGTATCGCGCCTGTTCGGAGTCCCTGCTGACGTCCATGTCGATACGGTAGGTGGTATCGTCCATCCGGTCGGGATGCAGAACCCTAGCGGTTCGCGCTATCTTCCCGACGAGCTGGTCGCGGTCGGGCCGACGGCCTTTGAGACGGTCGGGGTCGAGCGGCTGGCCGATGATCGCGAGGGCGCGTTTCGCGTCGGTCATGTAGGCGCGTGACCAGACGCCGCGGAGCCATTCGTAGCTTGGGCTGCGGGTGATTTTGTCGACGGTTTTGGGATCGTGGCGTCTGGCGAGCATGGCGTTGAGGTGCGGGCCGGAGATGAGGCCGGCGGCGTAGTCGTGTTCGCGCATGAGCCGTTTGAGGTCCATGCGGTCCGTCCGTTCACGTTCCAGGGTTTCGGTGGCGGTCGCGGCGTCGGGATGGTTGAGCAGGCTTGCTTTCATACGCGACATGGCGATGGCCTTGGGGTCCGTCTCGACGCCGGAGAGTTGGTGTCTGATCTTGCGTTGCTCCTCGTCCGGGCAGGCGTAGTAGAAGTGGTTCTCCTCCTTGCCTCTGCTGCCTGCGACGTATTGCAGGTTGCATGGGGTGTTCGCGTCGGACGGGAACAGTACCGTGCAACGGTCCACGGTCATGCCCTGGCAGCGGTGTACGGTGCAGGCGTATCCGGCTTCGCATCCCGTTTCGAGGAATTCCCGCGGGATCTCCCAACGGCTGCCGTCGGCCAGGCTTACGCATGAGACGTCCCGCCGTCCGACGTTTTCGATGCGGAACGTCATGCCGTTTTCTATCGTCCGGCCGTCATGGGATGTGACGTCGTCTTCGTTCTTCCTGCACACTATCTGGTCTCCTCGGCCGACGTCCAGGCCGTCGCGGAGCATGACGGTTTTGGCGGGGTCGGCTTCGCTTTGCCCTTTGGAACGTCGTTCGAGGATGAACCGTCTGTTGATGTCCCTGACCTGATCCCTGGTGCCGGCGATGAGCAGGGTGCTTTTGCCCTGGTCCTGCCATTCGATGCACTGGACGTAGGACTCCTCCTCCAATTGCACGTCCTCTCCCCAGTGGAGCCGGTCGTGGTCCACGTACCGTTGCACGAGCCGTTCGCATGAGGCGACGCTTTCGGGATCGGCGCGGTCGCCGCCTTTCCTGAGTTCGAGCGTCGCCCGTCCCTCGCCCTCCCATCTGCGGATGGAGTCCCTTCCGCCGTGGGGGTCCCCGTCCCATTTGTCGGCCTTGGAGGTGAACCGCCACAGGCTTGAGAGCATCTGATACATGCCGTGCCGTTCCATCCAGCCGAGCATGCCGCCGGCTCCGGAGACGCTGTCGAGTTGGAGCGGGTCTCCGGTCAGGGTGACCTTGGCCCCCATGAGTTCGGCCATTCTTGATACCTGGGCCATGTGCCTGGTGTCGACCATGCCGGCCTCGTCGATGATCACGAGCTGGTTCGGCCGGATGGAGTAGGTGCTTTCCTCGGCGAGGATCCGGCTCAGCCGCATGCGGCAGGCGAGTCTTTGGACCGGGTCGGGCGTCGACCGGATCTGCTGGTCGAGCACGGCGATGTCGCGTCGGTGTCGCTCGATCTGGTCGATGTCGTTGTGGTAGAGGAGTTTGGCGATGGTGATGCTGTTGCATCCGATGCTGTTCCTCAGTTCGCCGACGGCCCTGCGGCTGGTCGCCAGTCCCAGGACGCTGTCGGGACCGTATTTGGCGCGCCATGCGTCCGCCACCGCGCGCATGGTGGTCGTCTTTCCCGTGCCTGCCGGTCCGATGACCGCGCCGACCATCCTGGGATTGGACAATGCGTAGACGGCGGCTTCGAACTGGTCGGCGGCCAACGGGTATCCTCCGTTCCGCCTGGCCTGCTCGTTCCATCCTTGCAGCCATATGCGGGCCTCGTCCGCGGTGAATCCGGTGACGGCCGGCTTCCCGGCCTGTCCGATCATATAATGTTCGGCGTCGAGGATCTCCCGGCTGGTGTATAGGTCGAGCTTGTCGTCGTCGAACACGCTTACGCCGTTGCCGTTGGTGAGGGTGGGACTGTCCTTGGCGTCCTGCGGGATCCGGTATCTGCCGGGTGTGAGTTTGACGCATCGTGCGAGGGCGAGGTCCGCGATCCGGTTGGCGACGATGATCCGCTGTTCGGGGTCGATGCGGACGCTTCTGAGGAGTCGTTCGGCTTCGGCCCTCACGTTGGTCTTCTTCCATGTGGTCCGGCCTTTGGATACGTTGCGGTAGGACAGGTCGACGAGTTCCCGTTCGAGTTGGAGGCCGTTCTTGCCCGTCCGGCTCATGTCGGCGATCTGGTCGAGCAGGAGCCGGCTGATGTCCTCCTGGCAGGTGGAGTCGATGTGCAGCATGCTGGTCTTGCGGGAGTTGACGGTGTCCCACACGTGCCGGATGTCGATGTCGGGCGCCGTCTGCCCGAGTTTCTTCCACCAGTGCCGTTGTTTTTCCGCGAGGCTGGGTTGGATTTCCGGTTTCGCCTTCCTGGTGGCCTGCCATACTTCCAGGTCGATCTGCGCGCGTCGTTGGAAGCTGACGGGCCGTCCGGTCTGGGCCTCTTCCTGTTGGACCCTCTGCTCGACCTGTTTCGCGATCTCGCTGTGACGGCCGCTGAATGCCTCGATGAGTTCGGCGGGTACCCCGTCCACCTCGTTGATGACGGATTTGGTTCCCTGTTCGTTGACCTTGGTGGTCCAGGTCCATCCGAATCGTTGGGTGAGCAGGTCCTGGAGGAGGTTCTCGTGGATTTCGGAGATCTCGACCATGCTGGAGTACAGTTTCCTGCCGTCGAGCGCGGTCCATACCCCGTCGGAGCTTCTGCGCACGCGGTTGGATATGGTGATGTGCTTGTGCGGTTGCGGGTCGCCGTCACGGGTGTCGAAATGGTCGAACACGAATCCGGCGACGCCGTCGCATGCCACGGATGCGACCCCTCCTTGCCCCGCCCGCGTCGAAGCGTATTCGTCTTCGAGGTAGGCGATGGTCATGTCCGTGGCTTTCTGGAGGCATTCGTCGATGCCCCTGCGTGTTTCCGCGTCGCCGAACGCCCATAGGATGCTGACGCTTTTCGGCTGTCTGGTGGTGTAGTCCCAGCCGGCGACCGGCGGTTCGCCGTCGTCGCCCTTGGTGAGTTTCACGTCGCCCAGGAACCTTCCCGTTGACGGGTCACGGCTGTCGTTGATGAGGCTGCGGACCGTTTCCGACGATGCCGTCCGTCCGACGGAGCCTCCCAGGAGTTCGGCGCCGGAGCCTATCCACCGTCCGGGCGGGTTGCCCTTCGCGGTGTAGTATCCGCTTGGCCCCGTGCCGACCGTAGCCCCGTCCGCGTCGAGTGCCTCCATGATGTCGTGCAGCGTGTATTCCGCGTTCGCGAGTTTGGTGAGGTTCATTGCCATGTCGTTTCCTCTTTGCGCAGTTCGTCGATGTAGCCTCCCTTGGGCGCGTCGTCGATCAGGCCCCTGTCCGACGTTGCGGCCAGTCTGAGCAGGAGGTCCGCATTGTCGCGGAACGTCTGTTTGAGCCTGTCGGCCTGTTCGCCCAGGATCCTTTCGTGTTCCTTGCATGCCCTGATGCGTGTCCTGAGGTCCTCCGTCTCCTTCTTCAGCCGTTGGAGATGCTCCATGCCGGCCCGCTGCCGGCCGGCCTCCCGCACGTTCCTTTTCTCACGGTACCGTCGCTGCTGGCATCGACGGCTGCAGTATCGCGGCACGGGTCCCCTCCTGGGCTTGCACACGGGCCTGCCGCACACCTCGCATACGCCCGCGATGGTCCTGTCGCCGGCACGCCACGCGCCGCGACGGCATTTGCCCGAACAGTATCCGTCCTCCCATACCTGCGTATGCTTCCCGCAATGCCTGCAGATCCCGTCTATCCGATGTACCGCCATCTGTCCTCCTTTCGAATCCGGGTCCTTGCCGTGTCGTCACTTGAACCGCCACGGGCCCGGATCCCATTGGCCGCCGACATGGTCCTCGGCCCATAGCCGCTGCAGCGCCTTGACGTCCGAGAACGTCCGCCGGCCCCGACCGTCCTCATGATCCAGATCGTCGCGGTACTCGTCCTCCATGCCTTCCATCGGCAGGGCCCATTCCCCGGCGCCCACGCGGGTCAGCGTGCCGTTCTCGCTGCATTCGGGATCATGCTCCCAGAATGCGGTGTGGGTCCAGCCGTCACGTCGGGCGATGAGCGCCACTGTCCGTCGGCCCAGCATCCGGGTCAGGTCCACGGCCCATGGCTCCCGATATTGGATGAGCGCGGACGGCATGACGTTCATGGCGGCGATCATGCACCGGTACGACACGAGCAGCGTGGCGGCCAGGACCCGGTCGTGCTCGTCCGCGAGCTCGTTGCGGTTCTCGATCTGCCACCGCCACTGGTTCGCGGCCCGTTTGCGGTCTTCCAACGCTTCGAGGAACATGGCCTCGAGACGCTCCTCGTTCTCCTCGGCCGCGCGCCTGCGCCTGATGGTCCGGATCCGGTCCTTGCACCCTCGATGGCTCTTCAGCCATGCCCCGTTCACCTTGCTGCGCTCCGTCACGGGCCTGCCGCAGGCCTCGCACACGGGCGGTTTTTCACTGTCATCCATGCCCATCCCACGCGGATTCCCATACGGTTTGTCGCGATATCGGGCGAAAACCCATCTAAACACGTCACACGACCTACGAATGACGCCGTTCTCGGCGTCCCCCAACGGGGTGGGTGCAAGACGCGCATGGTTGTCGTTTGGTGATGTTGGGTTTTCTGGTTTGGTGGTTTCGGGGTCTTTTTCTGGTCTTCTGGTTTTTCTGGCTTGGTTGTGGTGTGGGTGCTTGTTTTTCTGGTTCTTTCTGCTTGGTCTGTCTTTCTGTGTTTTCCTTTGTCCTGGTTTCGTTGGGTCTGGTTTTTTCGGTTCTGCTGGTTTCGACATGGTCTGGTTCCGGGTTCCGGGAGGAAGGGGCATCCTGGGTGCATGGTTTCGGCGCGGATCATATCCGGTCCCGGTCCGCGGGTTTTGACCCTTGCGAAGGATCGTCGTCCCGCCGATACCGGGTCAGGGGCCGGCATCGGTTCACCCGTGTGGCCCGGACCGGTCCGGAAGGCCCATGAACGGATCGGGCCCTTCCCGCCTTTCGACCGTTCCGGATACGGCACACGAGAAGGGCCAAACATCATTGCCTCGAGATGAGGCGGTAATCCTCTGCGTGGCATGCGGCGACGTTTTGACCCTCGCCCGGCTGTCGGGTCGATTCTGATCCGGCTCTTTTTGACCCGGCCGTCTGCGGACCATTTGACCCTGCCATGAGCCGATATCGGCGTCACGGGATCCGGGGCCGGATCGGCTTGGAACGCCGGAGGGTCATTTGACCCGTCGGACTGAATCGTTGGAATCGGGCCGTTTCCTCCGGGTCCATCTGTCTTTTTGACCCTCCCCGGTCGTACCGGGTCAAATTCTGACCCGGGTCTTTTGACCCGTGGTTTTGACCCTATCGGACATCGATATCGATCGATCCGGGAGGACGGGTCACGTTCGACCGGTCCGATATCGGTTCGGTTCACATTGCTTCGCTGGTTTTAGCCCACGATCCGCATGGCCCGGGTCGCACGGGTCCATCGATTCGATATCGGTCAGATCCACCAAGGGCCCGTAAACGGTCGGTGTCTCCGCGATGAGTCCACGGACGATTCGAGCCCATGACGTTTCGGGACACGTCATGGGCTCGATTCTCGGCTTCCTGATTCAGAGGCTCGGTTCCTGCGGTTCCGCGAACCGATCCTGGGTCGTGGCCAGCCACGGATCCGTCTGCATCGTCCGGGGCTGTTGTTGGGCCGGTACGGACCGCTGTGCGTTTCCGTTGACCTTGGTGATCCGGACGGTCGCGTATCGTACCGACGCCCCGATATCGTCCGCAACGAGTTCGTAGACGCTGCGTCTCTCCCCCGCCTCGGTCTGATAGTCACGCTGCACGTATCGTCCCGTGACGACGACCCTTGTGCCCTTGCCCATCCCGGACTCGGTCATGTGCTCGGCGATCGGACCGTACGCCACGCATCGGATGAACGTGGTCGCGCCATCCTCCCATTTGCCGTTCCTCTCGGTGCTGCTGGTCTGCGCGACCCGGAAGTTGACGACGGTTTTGCCGCCCGACGTGCGCTTGGGTTCGAGGCCTGATACGAGATTGCCCATGATGGTCATGGGAATCTGGTTGATGGTTGCCATGATGGATCCTTTCCTCGTGGATGGCCCGTCTCTTTTGACGGGCTCATTCACTCCACTTCAATCCTCGCTGATATCATCGTCCGCAAGCTGTTTCCGGTCGGGATGCCGTGGCTTGCGGGTCTTGATCCTGTGATCCTTCCTGCGATCGGCCGTTTGAGGTTGCCTCTTCGCTCCCCTCGGCAATGGACCAGTATCGGGATGAGGCCCGTGAAAGACATTTCAGGGGAGGTTGGAATCCTCCCCTGAAACAACCCCATATTCAAAGGACCCGGGCGGGGACCCCGATGAATACATGTCTTCAGCCTATCAGGTTCGCTGCGCCGGCACGCATGACGCCAACCATTTGAGGCAACCCATCATGGGACTCGTTCCCGTCCCCATCTCCCTCGCATGCTCGCTTCCCGGCATAGGGCCCGGTAGATCATCTGCTCCTGGATCGCGTCGGACAGCGCGCGATGTTCCTCGACGTCCCCGATGTGGTAGTCGGCGATCAGGTCGCTGACGCGGTGATGGCGTTTCTGCGGGTTGAGCTCCCAGCTCATCTCCTTCGTGCACAGCCAACGGCAGTCGAACTCGTTCGCGTCTGGATTATAGGCGCGTTCGGCCGCGTCAAGGAAGCCGATGTCGAATTCGGCGTTGTGGGCGATGACGGTCAACGGCCTGCCGGCCGGCCAGACGTCGTCGAGCCACTGGTGGAAGCGCAGCATCGCGGCATCGGCGGTGGGCTTGCCCCGAAGCATGCCGTCGCTGATGCCGGTGAGTCGGCTGATGAATTCCGGCAATGGACGTTGCGGGTCGACCAGCTGCTCGAACCTCGGCCTTGCGTTCTCGCTGCCCGGCGTCACGAGCAATGCGCCGATCTCGATGATCGCGGCTCCTTCCTCGGAATGGAGTCCCGTGGTTTCCGTGTCAAGCATCACGTACGTGTCGAGCGGCTTGTCGAGTGGTTCGATGCGACGTGGATTATTTCGGTTGATGTAGCGATCCCAATACATGTGTTGTTTCCTTTCACTGGTTCCGTCTTGCCTGCAGGGTCCGTTGGCTTGTCCCGCCGGTTTCCGTCAGGCCGATCGCCTGGCGTGATCCGTCCTCGCGGCCATGCCGGTAGGCGGCGCGGCTGGCCCGGGCGGTCCTGGCCAGTTTCGGGTGCTTGGCGGCGAATGTGACGTTGGCTTCGATCCACGCGTCGACCTGGTCGGAGCGGACGGCGACCAGTTCCCTGCCTGTGTCGTCCGATTCCATTTCCCGGCGGAGGATCTCGTACCGGTGGGCGATCTCCTCCTGGAAGCCCTGGTAGTAGCCGTTCCTCCAGGCGGCGTTCGCTTTTGCGTTGCGTGTCGTCCTGGCGCGTTCCCGCCACATGACGGCGCGGCTGGTTTCCATGGCGGTCCAGATCGCCTCGCTCCTGTCGACGTCGGAGCGGACGGCGTAGAGCGTGATTCCGGTGATGACGCTCCGGCCGTTTCCGGCCTTGCGGAACCAGTAGGTGGCACGGCAGCGGTTCCCTCGGGCCACGATGTACGCGAGGCCGGCCATGAAACGGTTGCATGGATTCGTTTCCAGGTCGATCTTCTTGCGGATGATCTCGATGTCGTCGTGGTCCTTTTCGAGCTGCCATTGCTCGATGGCGTGCCTGTCCATGAGCCGTTGTGCCTGTTCGAGGGCGATACGCTGCTCGTTGTCGGACGCGGCCGGATCGTTGGCGAGGGCGAGCAGTCTGCGCACGCGTTCCATGATGCGTTCGGTTTCCAAAGGATCTTTCCTTTCCGATGATGGTGATTTCGAAGGTATTCGTCAGGTTTCGATGCCGAACTGGCTCATTGCCTGCGCGACGCCCCGCCGGTACGCTTCCCTCATGAGGTTCACGATCCGTCCCCGTTGTTTTCCGCCCGACCTCGGATCGGCCGGGATGACGGGATCATATGCGCCGTCGGGAACCGGGGTTTGACTCATGCCGCGAGTCTCGTCGCCGGGCCTTGACGGTTCGGGGCTTTCGCCCATGCGACGGTTGCGTTCGCGGCTGATCGCGGTGCTGATGGTGGACTGGCTTTCGCCGAGCATTTCCGCGATCTCGTTCTGGGTCTTGCCCTCCTGCTTCAACCGCCATGCGGGTCCGGCGGTCTCCTTTCCGGTTAGCATATCGCGAGGTTGATGGTGATGGTTGGCAGGTCGATGTCGGGCAGACCGTCCTCGGGCCAGTCGATGCCGGCCTTGCGCAGGATCTGGTTGACGCATGCGCTGTGACGGCAGGCGAGTTCCCATTGCCAGCATTGCGGATTGCACATTCCGTAGCAGCGGTCCCACATGAGGTATCCCAGGTCGTCGGTCGCGGGTCTGCCGCCGTTGAGCAGGTCGCGCAGGGCGATGATGTCGGCCCGTTCGGATTCCTCGAGGATGACGGTCTTGCGCCAGGTCATGCCGGTGGCCCAGCCGCCGCCGTCTACGATGTCGGTGGACTTGCCGATGGTGACGGTCAGCTTGTAGTTGCACATTGTTCTTGCCCTTCTTCGTTCCGGTCTTTCACGGGTGGCGCCCGTTGATATCGGACGTCCCGACGTGTCTCTTTCCTATCGGATGCCCGCCCGGCCGACGATGATGCGGGTGGCGGAGGTGCCTTTCCTGAGGATTCGCCATGTGCGGGTGATGCGTCGGCGGATACGGCCGGCGTTTACGACGGCGGTGGGTATCGCGATGACGATGAGTAGGAGGATGTTGCCGACGAGTTCCGCACGGTCGTCCGGGGTGAGGAGGTTGAGGAATCCGAACATTTCTTGTTCCTTTCGCTTGACTGGGATCCTGTTGCGGCCTTGATTTTTTCTTTTTGGCCGGTTGGTCAAGCGAAGCGTTATCGGCCTTGAGAGGGTTCCGTCAAACGCGACGCCCCGGGCCCTTGGGACCGTGCGCGGCGGGTTTGACGGGTTCCGCGACGCCGATATGATCCAAGGCTTTAGCCGACCGGCAAAAAAGAAAAACCATTGGGCGGCGGCACGCCTGCGTGCCGTTCCGTTGGACGCGTGGCCCGGGCCTCCGGTCCCGGACCGCGTGTTTCGCGAAGGTCCGGAAACATCGGGTTTCCGGCCGTGAGGGAGGTCCGGGAGGGGGCGGCGGATACGTCCCCTCCGGCCCGCCGACGCGGGACGCGGGATACCGTATGGCGCGGGGTCGATCCCCGGTCATACGGCACCGGGGCGGTTCCGGCCGCCTCGGTGCGGGGGGCGGCCGGATTGCCTGTCATTCGGCGTTCGTCCAGTCCGGGTGGATGCCGGCACGGATGGCGCTGGCCACGATGACGGCGAGGGAGCATTTCCCGTCGCAGGCGAGGGCGCGGACGGCCATGTGCAGGGCGCGTTCGTCGCCGAGCCACCACAGGATGTATGCGACGGTCGCATAGGGTTGCGTCTGCCATCCCTCGTCCCCGCCGTCCAATCGGTCGATGAGGGCGAGCAGGAGGTCCACGGCTTTCATGCAACGTTGCCGGTCGGGCGCCTGCGACCCGTGGAACGTTTCGGTGAGCATGTTCTCCATCCACCGGACGTTGTTTCTTATCATCGGGCGTTTGAGGAAGTCGATGGCCCTGTCCGCGGTGAAGTCCGTACGTTCCCCGCAGATGGCGGCGACGAGTATGACGTCCCGTAGGGAGAGGAATTCCCTCATGCCCACGGCGAGGGTGATGGCGTCCCTCGTATCGTCTTCCGGTTCGCCGTCGGCGTCGAGGGTTCCGATCCATCTTCTGACGGGAGCTTCGAACCACTCGCCCGCGATTTCCCGCCAATCGTGCCGTTCCCTTGCGCGTGCGAACTCTTCTGCGGTCTGTTTGATGGTCATGGCTGCGGTGTCGTTCATGATGAACCTCCTTGAATCCGGTTGGTCCCTGATTTTTTTCTTTCGGACCGTTTGGTCGAGCGCGGCGCTGACGGCCGTAGCGTCCGCGAGCACGCCGAACTTGTTCGGGATGCGTGGCGCGGGCGCGGCAGGCCGTTACGATCATTCGGCGTAGCCGAACGGTCCGAAAGAAAATCGTTGGATGGCGGCGCGCTTGTGTGCCGTTCCGTTTCCCGGCCCCGCCGCGCCAGGGCATGGCGGGGCACGGTCCGTTGTCGGGATGGTCCCGGAGCCGCAGGCGGAGGGTCCGTTTACGGCGTGATGGCATGATTGCGGACCGTCCAAAAAGAGTCGGATGATGGATGCCGAAGACGGGAAGGGGCTTGAGAATTTCCGGAACGGTGGGGAACACCGATGAGTGATTTCGATGCTGTTCGGCTTTCCCCTCAACCATCGTCCCAACCGGGAAGGACTCATCAGCGCACAGGTCATCAATGCCAACGAGCGACTAACCCGCGTGGTAATTAACGAACATCCATTCGAAACGATTCTCAGGATGGGAGAGGCTAATGGTGAAGGCCCTGTTGTCGGTTAAGCCGGAGTACGCCGAAAAGATCCTCTCCGGAGAGAAGATCTATGAGTTCCGCCGTCGGATATTCAAACGTAAGGATGTGGATATCCTCGTCATCTATGCGACCAGACCGCAATGCAGGGTTGTGGCCGAGGCACGGATAGGCGGCATCATGGAATCCACTCCGGAGGACATCTGGAAGCGCACGAACAGGCATGGTGGCATCAGCCATGATCGGTTCATGGATTACTTTGCCGGCAGGGAGACGGCCTATGCCATCGAACTGCGATCCGTGCGCCGTTTTGGCAGGCCCCGAACCTTGTCGGAGTATGCGCCCGAGGTGAAGAGTGCTCCACAATCATTTATTTACGTTGATTGACACGAGAACGTAAGAGTGCCACCCATTCTGAACCGACTCCGATTGGTGGACTGGAGAAATTCAGATTCGATGAGCGGAAGGTGCGGTTCTTTCGCATGCGGGAGGATCGGCGGAGGCCAAGTAAAGACGCATCGGCAATGATTGGGACGAGGGAACATAAAAAGGGAGGGCTCGGATGGCATGGGAGTGCGAAGTCCCATGCCATCCGAGCCCTTGCCTTTCTTCTTGCCCTTGATATCCTTCTCGGTCTCGTCCTCTTCTTCGTTGCTCCAGTCGAATGGCTCGAACGGTTCGAAGGGCTTGAATTCCATGTCTCCGGATCCGAACGGTGATGAGGCCCGGCAGCCTTTGGGCCCTATTCCGTCCGGTCGTCGGTCGCGTTCATGTTGCTCTCGGATGCCGGGGATGGCGGGACTATGCCATTTGTCGATGCTTTCGCGCGCATCGTTCTCGAGGAGGTCCTCGGCGCGTACTCCGAGCGCGAGGGCGAGTTTGCATGCGGTTTCGAGCGTGGTGTGGCGCACCGTTGCACGGGACGTGTCGGCCATTTTCGGGATATGACTGTGTAGCATGGCCGCAGGGCTTCTCCGGGGCTGTCTTTCGAATGACAATCGGGATGTGCGATGGTTGTTCGGATGTCCACGTTCACCTTCGTCCCGGAGAACCCTCCCCATCCTCCCGGAAAATCCGGAAACGACACCGTCTTCGAGCGGCCCGAAAGCGGACCGGGGCATGGCGAAGAGACTTTCGGAACGGTGCCGGGCTTCCCGGCAAGCCACGTGCCGCCGGTCCTATCGTCCATCGGCGTTCTCCTCCCCGTTCCCGCGTGAGGGTCACATGATGCCGTGTTTTCGTGACGCCGGCGCGTATGGCTTCGACCTGCGGTCGGCCGAGGAGATGATGGAGGCCGAGCGACGCGAGACGGATCTGCGTCGCAGGCTGCATCCGATGAGCGTGGTCGCGCGCGTGCATGCGTGGCGCCAGCCTCCGGGCGGATTGCTGCCGGTCTCCCTGTTCTCCCGTCATGTGATGGACGATCCCATGCCCTTGTATGCCACTGTGGCGGAGACCGTGCCCGCCGACATCGCCGGCCTGTATGTGGATTACATGACGCGCGCCATGACGGGATCCGATGTGCGCGACGCGTTCCGCGTCCCTTTGACGGGCGCACGGCTGGTGGGTGACGGCGCCAGGGCGGAACGGCTCGTTTCCATGGTGGACGGGTTCTCCGGCGGGTCGATCCGTGCCGCGTGCATGCTGTTGGATTACGACCGCGCGTCCAGGCATGGTCCCGGGGGCTGGCGGCCGCGGCGTATCGACGTGGACGGGCCGACGTGCTGGAACCTGTCGCGCATGGTCGCCCGCAGTCTCGCGTTCCTCGACGAGTACGGTCCTGTGGTGTGGCGTGATTTCCGTTTCGATGGCGGCTACACGGATCTGATAACCTCCGGCGACGGTGATTTCCTCACATGCGACACGTTATGGGATTTCAAGGTCTCGAAGCGGCCTCCGACCCCCATGGGCACGCTGCAGGTCCTGACGTATTGGCGGATGGGCTTGCATTCGCGCTATCCCGTCTACAGGTTGATCCGCCGGCTGGGGTTGTGGAATCCGCGATTGGACACGGCCTGGCTGTTGGATGTGGACCGGATCGGCGACGGTTTGCGCGGATTGGTCGACGAGCGGATCATCGGATACCCGGGATCCGACGGTCGGGACTGACCGCGCGTTCCGCCGGCTCCCGTGCGGAGGGAATGACGACGGCCCTCCACCCGGCTTGTGGTGGAGGGCCGTCGACGCATATACGCATGCCCCGGCGAGACAGGGGCATGCGGGCGGGAACGGGCGGCTGACGGCCTGGCTGCGTGCCGTAGGTCTGTCATGCATGTGGCGCGGCCGCATGTCGCCTGTCTTCTGTCTTTGAGAGTCCTGGATCGCCGACAGGCGTCTTTCCCGTCCCGTCATGTCCACGTGTCGCCGTCGCGTTATCGGCGGGGTCGCCGTCCGATGATGGTCCGGACGCAGAAGCCCGCCGCGGCGAGGAGCGGGACGAGCATGACGAGCCACAGCCATCCGAGGCCCGGGGCGATGACGCAGCCCGCAAGCGTGAGGATGATGGACAGGATGCTGGCGGCCAGCAGGATGATGGCCTTCATGGCGGGATCGTCGTTCCTCATGCCTTCCCCTCTTCTTCTTCCGTGGTTTCGTGGACGTCGTTTCCTTCGGGCCGGGCGGCCTTCCAACGGGCGATGCATCGTTCGATGCGTTTGCGTCCGATGATCTTCGGCCCGCGGCCGGCCCGTTCGAACGGGCGTGTGGGCGATCCGCCGGCCCTGACGCGTCGGATGGTCTCCTCGGCGAAGTCGTGGTTCCGGCGGATGCGCGTCTCGCCGCAACGGTCCACGGCCTTGAGGCCCGTGAGGTGGGCTCTGTCGTTCTCGTCGAAGGTGATTCTCATCGTTCGGGCTCCTTGTCCACGAGGTAGCGGTGAACCGGTTGGATCCGGTAGCGTCCGCCGCATGCGTGGCATGTGGCATGCGTCGTTTCGTCGGTCCTGATCCCGTTCATGCGTTCACGGTCGAATCCCGCGTTGGCATGGCAGTATGGGCATGCGATGGGGCATGCGGCCTTCGTCTCGTCTTTCATGTCTTTCATATCGTTTTCCTTTCCTTGGTTTTCCGGGCCGTCTGACGGCCGTCCGTCGTGATGTCCGTCCGAGCGTCCATGGTTTCGAGGTAGTGGCGGGCGCAGTGCCGGTAGAGTCCGTCGAGGGTCGCGAACCGTAGTCCGCACCAGCAGAACGCGTCTCCTTCCTCGTTCCTGTGGGCGAGGTTGTGCCGGCGCATCTGTCTGGCAATCCTGTCGCATAGTTCGATGTCTTCCGGCCTATGGTCCTCTCGCGGTCCCGTCGGGATGGTCGTGCCGGTCGCGTTCATGGTCGGGAGGGTTGCCTGCGTCATGGTCGGGCTTTCTTCGTTTTCCGGCTTCGGTGTTCCACGCGCGGATGGGTGTCGGACGGGATCGGGCCGTTGGGTTTGACGTGGTCCTTCATGGTTTCCTTTCCGGGGATGGTGACGGACTCGGTCATGTGGTTTCTTTGTCAGCGCCTGTCGGCCTGGATGGCGTCGCGCAGCCGGGCGGACTGCCGTTTCGCGGCCGTCATGGCATTGCGCGTGGCGTCCATGCCGGCGATGACGTCACGCGTATGGGCGATGACCACGTTCACGCATGCGGCGACGCAGTCGAGCTGGTCGTTCATGCGGTCCAGCGACTCCAGGAGGCCTTCCGCGTCCGACCCGCCGGCATGTCCGAGGAGCCCGTCGACCTCGTGCGGGCCGAACTCGGTGCCGGCGTATTCCGTACGCCACCTGTTCATGCACCGTTCGATGCGTTTCGTGCCGAGGATCCCCGGATCGAGCCCGACGCCGCGGAAGATGTCGGAGGGACGTTCCCCGCGCCGGCTCATGACGACGGCGTACCGGCGGAACCACGAGGCGTAGGTGATCCTGCGGCTGGTGGGTCCTGATCACCGCCGGGCTTGTCCGCAGGATGGCCGTCTCTTCGCTGGTGAAGGTCTTTCGGGTCATCGTTCCAGCTCCTTCTCGATCCGGATGCAGAAGTCGATCGCGTCATGCCATGCGGCCATGTAGCCCAAGCAGTAGCTTTCGGCCGGTGTCTCGTCGGTCAGTTCCTGGCGCATGAGGCTTGCCACGGCCTGGTTCCTGACCATGTCGTCGGCGCGTGGCGTCGGTGAGGCTGTCATTGTCTGGCTCCTTTCCCTCGGACGTATCCGTTCACGGTGATCGCGGTTCTGCCTTCGCGGCCGCGGCCGATGGTCGCGATGGTGTCGCGGTGTTCAAGACAGTGGTCGCAGATGGTCAGTTCCCGGCGTTGGCTGTTGACTCCGCCGCTGGTCTGTACGAGGGTGAGTATGTATGTGCCGCTGTGTTCCCGGTCGGTGGGCCAGCTGCAGAGGGTGCAGGTGCGCGTGTCGGTCATGCGTTGTTCCTTCCTCGTGCGTGGCGTCCGTGGACGCGTGTGGCGGCGTGTGGGTCGAGTCGGCCGATCTGGATGCGGATGATGTCGAGTTGTCCGTCCATCCGGGCGATGGCTTCGCGTGTCTCGAGCTCGTTGCGGACGATCCCGTCGAGTTGTCCGGCCAGGTGCGTCAGGGCCTCGAGGGTCTTCACCATCTCGTCGTCCTTCATCCGTCGATGTCGCCGGCATGGAATGCCTGTGACGTTCCGTTCGCGAGGGTGAGTTCCGCCCATGCGCGGTTGACGGCCTGGGCGAGGCGGATGAGGACGTGTCCGTCCGTGGAACCGGCCGATGGCCTGCCGGCGATCAGGTCATGGTAGAGGTTCTCGGCCGTGGCCGCGTATTCCCCGGGCCCGGGTTGCGGGAGGGGCGCCTCTTGCGGGATATGGATGCCGAGTTCCGTCATGGTCCTGCCCATGTGCGCGTATGCCGCGTTCACGCCGCGCGTGGCGCCGGTTCCGTCCAGTGGGTCCGTGGTCCGCGCCCGTGCGGCGAGGGCCGTCGCGAAGTTCACCGTCCGGTCGGTCAGTTCGGCTGTTCTGTCTTCCATGTTCGGGATTCTTCCTTCCCCTATGCCGATGATCCGGCATGTCGTCCATGCCGTGGGGCCTGTCTCGTCCGTCCTTGCGTGGCAACGGGTCATGCTCCTATGGATTCACGTTTGCGGGGGTCGATAACGGTGGGTCTTCTCCCCTTTTTTCTTTCGTGTCGGTCTTGCCTTTCCTGACGCTGGCTTCGGATATGGGAAAGGGGCGTGGCCCGTATCGGGTCACGCCCCTCGTGTTTCGTGTGGGTGGAATCGTTTCAGATCGTGTGCCGATCCTGCTGGTCCGCGTCGGCGTGGGGTTCCTTTTCATTCGGTTCGGGTGTCCGCGCCGGTTCCATGTCCGGGCCCGTGGATGCGGATGCCTGGACGGGTCGGTCCTGCTGGCTGGCGAGCATCCGCTGCTGGATGAGCACGCTGTTGGTCTGCGCCTCGTACTGCTTTTCGGCCATGTGCATGCTTTCCTCGTGGCGTAGCTGGTCCGCGTCAGCGAACACGCGGGCCTGGATCTCCTGGGCGAGGCCCATGAGCCTGTCCTTCTCGAGCACGCTCACGGTGATCGCGTTCGCCCCGCCACTCGGGTCACGGAATACCAGGCTCGCGCTCATCACGTTCGCGAGGTTCGCGGCGGCGATAAGCAGGAGGATGATCGCCGCCATCGCGTTGGAGTCGAACATGCCGAATCCGACGAACAGGAAGAGCAATCCCCATACGAGGCTTCCCAGGTTGAATTTCGTGTCGGTGTCCACGCTGGCGACGTTGCGCAACGGGATGGTCTTGGTGGACGCTCCCAACGGGATCAGGCCGAACAGGGTGTTCGGAGCCTTGTATTGGATCCGGGTGCTGGACGCGGCGATCGAGGTCTTGAGCCAGAAGATGATGACGCTGGGACTGAACCTGTCACCGACGATGTTCTTTTCGCCTGGCGCGAATGTGAATTCCGTCATGGTCTGCGCGTTTTCGGACATGTGTTGTCTTCCCTCCGTTCGGGTTGCGGTGAATGCGTTGAGATGGGAGGGTACGGAGTCTTCCTTGGTGCCGTTGGTCGGGAGGCTCCGTCCCATGTCATGTCCACGCCGTCCCGCCCCGATATGGCGAGGATACCGGGTCATGCTCCCGCTCGTCCCGTCATCCGGAACGGGACGGGACCGCATGCTTGTTTCCCGTCCATGTCGGGATGGTCGTCGGGAACGGGTATGGCGGCGCGCGTAGCGGGTTTCGTCACCTTGGAGGGATGCATCGGCCCCATGGGCGCCGGGCTATGGGCGGCCGGTCCGATTTCATTCGTCGTTCCTCGGCCGATGGTCCATGGTCCGGTGTTCGGGGATGCTGGACTGGCGCCCGCTTTGGCCGTGCATTCGGGTCCGCCCATGCCCGTTCCGGATCCGATCGAGACGGTGGCCCCGTCGGCCATCACGAGGGTGACGTTTCCATCCGATTTCGTGTCCTTCCCGCCGGATTCGTTTATTCGGGTATGACACCGGGGATCCTCGTCGTAGAGGTCACCGGCATCGGCCTGGCTATGGTTCGATCCCGTTCCCGGTGGTGTCGGTTCCGGTCTGCGGGGCTTGTTCCGCGGTCGGATACGGCAGGTCCGCCGGACCGCCCCAGAGCAGGTCGTCCATATCCTCCTGGAGTTGGTCGACGGCGCTTTTCGACCGGGCCTCCAACGCGTTCTTGAATTCCGTGTCCTCCCGCAGCTGGATGGTATGGTCCGATTCGCTCCACCGGTCGTTGTACGTGTAGTCGACGTCCGCCCGCACACGGTCCAGGACCTTGCTGCGATACAGGTCCCTTTCGAAAAGGATCAGATCCACGAGCCATCCGGGTTCCTCGGGGAACCTGCTCATGTTGTGCGTGTACCTGTCGTGCAGCGAGTCGTGGATGATGGCGGGCAGCGCGTCGATGCGCAGCAGCTCCTTGAACATGACGAGCCGGCCGACCCTGCCGTTGCCGTCGGAGAAGGGATGTATCTTCTCGAACATCCAATGCGCGCGGGCTATCTGATAGGGATCGTCCTCGAGATGTGCGTAGATGTCGAACAGTCTGTCCATCGCCTGCGGAACGTCTTCGGGCAGGGCCACGCACGCCGGCGCGGACATGTCGCCGATGATGTTGGGTTCCGTCTTGTATCCTCCGACGTTGTATACGGGTTCGTCGGCCTGTCTTGTGCCGTTCTTGAGTATGGCGTGCAGGTGGCAGACGAGGTCCTTGTCCACGGGCTCGTCGGCATGGTCGAGGATCCAGCGGAACGCGATGAAGTGGTTCCTGGTCTCGATCGCGTCGTCGACGCTGACGCGTTCCGTCCCGTCCGTGGTGAACGTTCCGGTGTTGAAGATCTGGGCGGTCTGCTTCGGCGTGAGGGTGGATCCCTCCATGTGGTTGGAGTTCCACGCGAACTGCAGTTGGGTGGCCACGTAGATGCCGTTGGAGTAGCCCGCATCCCTTTCCGATATGAGTCGTTCCACGATCCTGCTGCCCATTGTCATGCTCCTACGGATTGTTTCATCCTACCTTTCCGCCTCATGGCATCCGGTGTCCCTATGGTCTCATTCCTTTAGATATCCAAATTAATTTAGCAGGCATTGTATCTGTGAACTTCATCCGTTTCTTCTTTGCACTGGCTCATTCTTTTCCGTAGTTGAGGGTCAGTATCGTTCCAAGCAGTATGCTGATGGCCCTTGCCTGTTCGGCGTTGTCGGTTGATATATGCGCATGGGTACCGTTCTGCAGCAGCAGCCAGCGTGTTGGAGAAGATCATCAGTTCGTTCGCCTCTTGCCATGACGCCGCGCTGTAGCGCAGCGGGAACAGTCCGCCGGGATTCTCCTTGTACAGCGTGCGGATCAGTTCGGTGTCATCGTAGGTGAGCACCCAGATTCCGAACAGGAAACCAAATTATCTCCGTCTTCGGCCCCAGCCGCGGAGTCCTCCATACCCGACATACAGACCATTCAGCCAGACGGACCGATGCCAGATGACTTTCTCCGCAGGAAGGACATACGGGGAACCAGCCGGAGGTTCGATAATCGCTTGAAAAGACCGGTCCCAGAAGGAGATTCGTCTTCCTCCGGACGATGGAACAATAGTTGGGCCAAACCTCAATCGATAAAATCGGATACTTCAACGGTCCGGGTTTCACCATCCATCTTCAGAAGTCTTACCTGTTACCAGCGAAGGATTCGATGGCCTGAATCGCTTCACCAGCAAAATCCTTTTTGGAAACGGCATCAATGAACTCCTGATAACGTTCACGACTTTGTTTAAGCAAATCACTAAAATACAGGAACCTTGCCCGGTACATCCTGACTTGATCATTTGCCGCCTTAGGCGTCATCGGATTGCCATCGTCAAGTATCTGTCTAACGATAATTAGAATATTGATCCTCTCGTCAATATCCGAATCATTAGTTCTTCCAGGAGATCTATTTTTTCGTTGATCGTCCTGCGCCAGAAGCCTGGTCATAGCTTTCGCATAACGTCCGACTTGCTTACGTATCTCTTCTATATTGACGTCACGCCTGTAGCGCTTGAATTCTACGATTATTTCCCGGTCCGGCGCTGTGAAATACTTGATATCCACACGGCTTCTCGCCTCTTCATCTGATGAAAAATCTACGTTGTACTGTTCTTTGGCTATGGTTTTGAACGATTTTTCTTTCACCAAATCGTGTGAGGCTCGTTCCCACGACGGGTCAAGCAACCACGGGTTTCCCGCAATGAAATCACGGGTGGGATTTTCGGATTCGTTGGCCTCCAACATGCTTTCCAACTTGCCTATCACACTGAGTCGGGTGCGTACTACCTGGGCATATTCCATATTCTCATAATCCTTATAGGACGCCAATATGGAAAACAGCTCTTCGGTCGAGAGGTCACTGGCACGGTTCAGTCTCTCGATATCACCTTGTTGCTCCAACCGGGTGAACGCTACAATTGATGACTGATACAATGAACGTCGGTCTCTGTCCTTGATTCCATTGATACGTGAGACCCGGTCGATTAAGTCGCGTGCCGGCTTCTTCATTCCATCTTGCAAAGATTCAATCCAAGAGGCAACTTCTGGAATTTCATCCATAAGCTTCTTGGTATTGGCATCGCTTCGCGCTTGCGACCACTCATCAGATGCCTGATTGAATATGTCTTTCATCTTCTCGTTAAAGGCAATGACGCGGTCATCTGATTCGACCAATCGCTGCCTGTCAGAAGTGGCGATGTCGTCCTGATGAGAATCATCAAGAAAGTCGGCCTGCACTTGTCCCGTAACGTAATTTGCAAAATGTCTGTTGAAATCCAGATGGTCAAGTAGGCCTTCTTGAATGGGACGCTTACGCGCCATGACAATGATGTTCTTCATGCTTTCCGTATCGTCATCAAAAGCCCTGTCGGAAGGTCGGCGGACGGTTCCAATCCATCCCGACAATTTCCAATCATCATGTTCCGTGAACGACACATTCTCAACACGGTGCATTTCGGCTTTCATGCTCTTTTTTTGTTCCTCTGAGGGGGTAAAATCACCTAGATACCAGATATGCTCCAACCGTTGCAGATCATCGCGATCTTCATATGTGACGGGCCTTCCGTTGATGATGATACGAAATGAGTCACTGCCTTTATCGGCAAGGTCAAGTACATCGAAACGTCGGGCGATGCGTCGTCTCAATGCCGCCAAGGTCAAACCAATACGCTTGCGTTTTAGATTCGTCAGTACTATTTTCGTACCATGTTCACGATCATTCAGCAATAGTTTTTCTGGATTCAAGGGAACGGGATGGTACTGATGTTCATTCGGATTCGGACTTCTAATTGCTCTATCCAGTTCGATAACGTCGATCGTGAATCCCTTGGTCTCCATATCCTTCTTTTTGGATTCGACTCGCATACTATCCGCGAGGGAAAAAGCAGATAACTTGCCGATACCCTTGCGACCCATATATTTCCTATGGAGTAGAGGGGATTCGTCGCCTTCTTCATTTCGTTTACGGTATCCGACAGTTAAAAAACGAGAATTCAGTGTGTCGACGTCCATCCCGCACCCGTCATCGGTAATGCTGATGCTACCAGTACCGTCATCTGGATTGTAATCAATGCTCACCGTATTCGCGTCCGCGTCCCAAGCATTGGCCACAAATTCCGACAATACAGCTGCTGCATTGGAATATAGGTTTCTTCCCAGTGAATCCACGGTCGCCACATCGACCGTCAGGGTGTATTCATCGTTCATCATCGCTCTTTCCGTGATTCCAACGTTTTAATGAATTGCCGTGCTATGGCCTTACCGAATACTGGCGGCACAGCATTACCAATCAGCCGACCGACAGTCCTCAATGCAATCTTCTCCGACGGTTCCGTGAACACAAATGAATCAGGAAAACCTTGCAGACGAGACGCCTCACGAAGCGTGAGAGCGCGGTCCTGGGCCGGATGGGTGAATCTCCCAGCTCCGGGATTATAGGATTGCGTCGTGATCGTAGGAGAAGGTTTGTCCCATTCCATACGTCCATAGAATGATTTGAAGGATTTTCCCGAATCACGGGTCTGACAGGGCAGCCTTAATTCTTCCGGCCAATCTTCCCATGTCCCTCCCGGCTTGGAGACGTGAGCACGTTTCAAGTTAGTAGAAGAAAGATTCCGAGCGAAATGTAAGACATCGGAATCATCCTTTTGCCCCGCCGCCAGTGACGGCAGATCGTGAATGGCGTCATACACGGTCCTATACTGGTCTGCATTCACCGTCGGTTCAGGCATCTCAATATGGTCATGCAGTGCAGCCAGCAACACCAATCGTCGACGACGCTGCGGAAGACCATAGTCGGGACCAAACAGGACACGATAAGCAACATCATAGCCAGCATGTTCCAAACATGCCACGTACTCATTGAAGATTGGCGAATATTGAACCCGTGGAACATTCTCCATCGTCACAAAATCCGGAAGGGTCTCTTGCACAAGTCGCGCGAATTCATTCAGCAATGGCCAACTTTTCTCATGGGACGTGTCCGCTCCACGCCGTTGCGAAGAAAACGGCTGACATGGTGCGCATCCCGCCAAAAGCCGAACATCTGAATGCCCCCACAGGCGGTTCAACTCCTTACCGGTCACGTCGCAGACGGAACGCTCAATGAATCTCGCCTTGATATTATGACTGTAGGGGTATGAACAAGAAGAAGCATTATCTATTCCCGCAACGACCTGAATGCCTCCCTGTTTCAGGCCCAGAGACAGGCCGCCCGTTCCACAAAACAAATCAATAGCCGCAATTTTGCTCCTCTTGCTCATAAAAGGGAATTATACCCGTTGTTCAAACGAAGGGCGTCTACGGAATTCCGGCACCGTCAGCGCCCGCGCGGGCGCATCGTCTGACGGAACGCTTCTGACGAGAAACGAAGAGGATTGCGCCGCCGACCTGATCCGCCGCGAAAGCCGATGCGCGTCGATGGGACAATGCCGGTCCCCTTTGGCCGGGACCGTGCCGGCCACATCCCGGCCCCGTGCCGTGTCGACGGGAACCGCGCGGCCGCCTCGCCCTGCGACAAATACTCTGGGAACTCCTGTCATCATTATGATATAAAATATTCCCTATGAGTAGTGAATCCGTCACGGCCCAGGCACGGTCCATGGGAAAGAACGATGAAGCCATCAAACTTATCACGTTGCTGCGCGGTTCCATGACACGCCGCCAGCTCGCCGAATCGTTGCAGGTATCCACCTCGACGGTGGAGCGCTGGGAGTCAGGCAAGGTGAAATGCCGCCGCGCCTATATTCCCGCGCTGCGCGAACTGTATTTCGGCACCACGCACGAGACCGGCACGGATTTCCGCACCATCGACCTGTTCGCGGGCATCGGCGGCATCCGCCGCGGCTTCGCCTCGGCCGGGGGCCATGCCGTGTTCTCCTCGGAATGGAACGAGTTCTCCACCCGCACGTACCGGACCAACTACGGGTTCGCCGAGACCATGGCCGGCGACATCACCAAGGTCGACGCGGACGACATCCCCGACTGCGACGTGGTGCTGGCCGGCTTCCCGTGCCAGCCGTTCAGCCTGGCCGGGGTGTCGAAGAAACGCAGCCTGGGCCGTGAGACCGGTTTCCGCGACAAGACGCAGGGCACGCTGTTCTTCGACGTGGCCCGCATCATCGCGGCGAAGCGTCCGGCGGCGTTCCTGCTGGAGAACGTGAAGAACCTGACAGGCCACGACCGCGGCCGCACGTTCCAGGTCATCCTCGACACCCTGCGCAACGAGCTCGGCTACGAGGTGCACTGGAAGGTCATCGACGGACGGAACTTCGTACCCCAGCACCGGGAACGCATCTACATCGCCGGCTTCCGCGGCGAGACGGACTTCACCTGGGACGACCTGCGCTTCCCCGAGCGCAAACCGGTCCTCGCGGACATCCTGCACAGGACCGACGGCACGGAACCCCATCTTCCCTGGGACGGCGACCGCTTCTTCGACTTCAGGGACAACAAGGTCCAGGACAAGTACACGCTGACGCCGCGCCTGTGGCAGTACCTGCAGGACTACAAGGCCAAGCACGAGGCCATGGGCCACGGGTTCGGCTACGGACTCGTCACGCCCGACATGGTCTCGCGTACGCTGTCGGCCCGCTACCACAAGGACGGGTCCGAGATCCTCGTCGCCCAGGACGGCGATCGGCCGCGAAGGCTCACCCCGCGCGAATGCGCGCGGCTGATGGGCTATCCGGACGATTTCCGCATCCCCGTCTCGGACACGCAGGCCTACCGTCAGTTCGGCAATTCCGTGGTGGTCCCGGCCATCGCGGAGATCGCGCGCATCATGCGGCCGCACATCCTCAAGGTCATGCGGGAAGGCGAGAAACCGGAAACGGCATCCGATGCCGGCGAGATGATCCGGGAGGCGCGCCAGCTCGCCGTCGCCGGCGCCGGCATCGGATAGCCGCCCTGGGACCGCGCGGGCCTAGTCGAACAGCGCCATGCCGTCGGCGGGGATCCGTGAGACCATGTCGAGGAAATCCCTGAACAGCATGGTGTTCCCACGGACCCTGTCGGGATGGGAGTCGCGGATCGTCTCCGGCATCACCAGATGCAGATGCGCCGCGACCATCTGCGCGTTCTGCTCCACGGAAATCCCCGCGGGCGCGATCGTGAACAGGTGCTTGTCGGGAATCCTGCCGGCCTCGTCGAGCACCTGCCTCCACCGGTCCTTGGTACTGGTCTTCGCGGCGAGCATGCGCAGACTCCCGGAAGGATATCCCGGATCCAGATACGCCTCCCGGGACGGGAACAGGAAGTCCGGCTTCTTGCTGCCCTCGGTGCGCGCCTGGGCGGCGTAACGGATGCCTCGCGCGATGAGGATCCGTTCGATATGCTGTTCCAGGCTCGTGCCCGCCCGGCTCATGCGCCGGTTGCGCGCCCGCGTGTAGAACGTGGTGAACAGCCGCGCGTCGATCCTGCCATCAGCGGAGACGAACGGTCCGGCCTCGTATTCGTGTTGGATGATGGCCTGCTCGAACACCGTGAACAGATGGTATTCGCGTTCGTAATAGGCGATGACCACACGATCCGGATCATCGACCTTGGGATCGATGTCGGTGAGCGAATCCTGCGCGTATCTGGCGAATTCCCTGCCGGCCGGGAACCCGTAGCCCCATCTGGACACCATGTCGTCCAAAAGCAGCTCATCCGAGCTGCGCGGGCTGAACCCCAACAGTTCGAGGAGCTGCGCCGAGAACACGTTGACGTCCCGCGACCCGTTGTCATGGACCTCGAATCTCGCCCCGGTGCTTTCGATGCCGAACAGCCATCTGATTTTCGAGTCGACGCCGCTACCGGCCTTGGTGACGAGCAGCATGAGCCGTCCGTCGGTCATATAGCCGCAATGGAGGGTGTCGCCGGGCTGCGCGGCGTCCAGGGGCGCGCACGGCTGGTAGTAGAGCCTCCATTCGGCATTGCGGTTCGGGTTCTGCCTGCGCGCGTCGTACCAACTGGTCCGGATGTCCGCGGTAAGCGGCTCCGTCCCGTCGTCCATGTAGATGGCCACGGTGTCGATGCCGTGCCCGTCCGATGCCTTGCGGTCCTCGGTACCCAGGACCGTCGCGACGGCCTTGCCCACGCCACCGAACTCGTGCTGGTTGCTTCGCCTGGGATCGATGTCCACGGTGCTCAGCGTCTTGGGCGCGACGGCGGAGACATAGTCACCGATTTTCCCGAATCCGGCCATACGAGGTTCCCTCCAGATCCCAATCAGACCACACTTGAGAGGATATACCAGGACGATCACATCGGTACGTTCCCCGCCGTCGTCTTCACGGTTCCGGCCATCGGTCATGCCTTGCCGGAGGATTTCAAAGGCACCCTCCCCGAAGCGATGGATGACCTGTCCTCCGTCCATGACGTGCCGTGTTCCGTTTCGTCATGGAATCGTCTTCTCACGATTCGGGAGGTCCGGGAAACACCACCCGCCACGGAACGACGACTCGGCTGAACACACGTCGCAAGCGCGTCGCTGTCACGAGAGCCATGGCTGCGCCATAAAATTCATATATACGAAGAGAAGGGACCAGGAAGACCATGGCCGGGAACAAGGACCAGAGAAAACCATCATGGTTGTCAGAGCACCCGTTCGTGAATATCGCACTTTGGTCGGTAGCCGCAATCGTGTTATTCATATTATTCCTCTTGATTCTCGGTGGATTCGATTTCCGTGATCCCACATTCGAATCCATCCGCACCGCCATCGATCCCAAGCATGTCACCCCCGCCATCGCCATGCTGGGAATCATCCCCGCCACGGGCGCTTTGGTGTTGAAATACCAGGATGAGTTACGCAACCGTGCCGACGAGTTACGCAACCGTGCCGACGAAGAACGCAAACGTGCCGACGAAGAACGCAAGAATCGGGATGAGCGACGCAACGAGTTTTCGGCGGCGTTGGAGCGCATAGGCAGTGGCGGCTCGGCCATGTCCCGGCTCGCCGGTGTGCACACTCTGGTGGCTGCGGCGGACAGATACCCGGAGGAATATCAGGACGAGACCGTCCGCATCCTATGCGCATATCTGAGATCCTACCATTCGAAAGACGATCCGGTCATCGAGTCCGTGGTATTGGAAAGCCTGCGGAACCACTACGCAAAAGACGCACGGCCAAGTTGGTCCGGCCATCGTCTCGACCTCCATGGCGCGACCATCGGGAACCCGTTCGACTTCGATGGCTGCGGGTTCAATGAGACCGTCAATCTGGATGGCGCGACCTTCGAACAGGATTTCCGACTCGCGGACTGCAGCTTCGAAAAGCTCACGACAAGGGGGACGATCTTCCGTCAAGATCCACAAATCAGCGACCCCATCATTAATGAATCCTGGGACATTCGACTATCGGGATCCTCGGCGGAAAAACTGACCATAACTCGTGGAATAATAGGGAATATCCGCATATCTGACGCGTCCTGTCCATTATCATTCGATGCCTGCACAGTCAAATCAATCGACATCCGGAAACAAGGGACCATCAACTCCATCAACGCAGGACTCTATGGAACCATCGGCTCAATCAAAGTGAGCCAAGGAACCATCGAATCAATCGAAGTAGATAGTGGATCCATCGAATCAATCAACGCAGGACTCCATGGAACCATTAAATCAATCAATGCAGGACGCTATGGAACCATCAACTCAATCAACGCGGAACGCCTTGGGACCGTCGGATCAATCGAAGTAGATAGTGGATTCATCGAATCAATCAATGCAGGACGCTATGGAACCATCGGCTCAATCGGAGTAGATGGTGGAGTCTTCGGCTCGATCGGAGTAAGGCTAGGAGCCATCGGCTCAATCGACATCCAAGAGCTAGGAACCATTAAATCAATCAAAATCCAAGAGCACGGATATGTCCCATTGATTAAAACCTGCGGTGGAATTGGGTCATTGATGATATATGGCGGTGTTGATGAGTTGGAAATGACGGGTGGCGTGATCTACGCATTCTATCCATCGGCGAATAACGGGATCAGAAAGCTTGATCTGCGGGGAGGAAGGGTCGCTCTTCTCATAAAGCCGCAGGATTTCGAGCCTGGTGTTCAAAATCAGAATAGAGTAATAGAGACCGTTAGCCTGATGACCGCGATAACGGCTCCGGTTCCTGGCAGTGCCTGAGAGGTTGCGTACCTTCGGCCGCGCCCGTCCATGGCACGATGACCGGTTCATCTCCACGAGACCGGCACGGCTTCCCGCATCCGTCCGGTTGTAGGTGTCATGGGTAGGGGAATGTCGCGGGACGTGCCTGCCGGACGCCCGGACGTCGGCCGCGGCGGCTCTTTTTCGTCTTTCCCGGGCCGGTGCCCGTCCGATGATGCTTTTCTCTTCTCATGCGAGGGGTTGCATGGATCGTGCCAGCGTGTCGGAGAAGATCATCAGTTCGTTCGCCTCGCGCCGTGACGCCGCGCTGTAGCGCAGCGGGAACAGTCCGCCGGGATTCTCCCTGTACAGCGTGCGGATCAGTTCGGTGTCGTCGTAGGTGAGCATCCAGGTCCCGCTTCCGGACCGTTTGAGCGTCTCGGCGAGAGCCCGGTGCCGCTCCGTGTCGAAGACGGCCGGATACAGGCTTGCGCCCTTCTGCACATAGGGAGGGTCCAGGTAGACGAACGCGTCGGACCGCGAAACGTACTCCTCCGCCACGCTCCTGCCGTCGCGGCACGTCACCTCGATCGAGTCCGCGTGCTCGCCCAGGAAGACGAGCTTCTCACGCAGCCTCTCCTTGTTGTACCTGGCCGACACCCTGTATGTCCCGTTCTGGCCCAGCCCGCCTATCACGCCGCCGTTGATCACCCCGGACCTGTTGGTCCTGTTCAGGAAGAAGAACGCGAACCCGCGTTCGTCCTCATCGGAGGGATCGCGTATGATCCTGCGCTGCCTGCGCCATTCCTCCATGGTCGGCTCCACCGCGTCGAACCTTGCCAGGAAATCGGCGGGATGGTTCACGGCGCCGTTCCAGAAGGCGTACACGTTCCTGTCGTAATCGTTGATGACGATCCTGGACACGCGGTTCTCGCGTAAAAGGCGCAGGGCCACTCCCGCCCCGCCCGCATAGGGCTCCACGTAGGTCGGGTCCTTCATTCCCAGCCTCTCGATCAGCGTCGCGACGAAGCCGGACAGGACCGTCTTGCCGTCCGGGTACCTGAGAGGGGACGCCACGTCGTGGTTGCTCGTCAAAGGGACGTCCGGCCGCCGCGCCTGTCCGACCCCCCGGGCATCGTGCCGGTCGGGTTCCCGGTCCCTTGCCTTCCCATCGGATTTCCTTTCCTTCCCATTGCAGGTTGATGAACCTGTGAAATCGATTGGGGATGTACGCGGCCTCATCGGAATGCCGGAGGCATGAAATCACGGATGGACCGTCATCTCGCATAGGCTGACTGTCTGCGCGCGCAGGCCGAACGCGTCGTCGGACTCCCTGAAACGTGCCAGCAGGCGGTCATGCTCGTCGGCCTTGCGGATGAGCGTCCGCCCCAGTCTCCTGAGCTGGTCCGCGTCCAGGGGTCCGACCGTCATGGTCGTCACGCCCCTCCTGACGGACACGGCCTGCGCGCCCGCGGCCGTGTCCCCCTCGACCGTGAGCATGTAGGCGAGCCTTCCGTCCGCCCGCATCCCGGAACGCTCCGGATCGCCGGCATCGCCGTCGATGCGTGTCGGCCACGGGACGACGGCCACCATGATGTCTCGACCCGTCATCGTCCCGCCCCTTCCAAGTCGAGGGGAATGCGGATATAGGTGCCAGGAGCGATGCCGTCAGGCATATCGGGATACCGGTAACGGTGCAGGTACTCGCCGGCACGTCCGGCCTGGACGGTCAGGAATTCCCCCATACGGGCCATCTGCTCCGGGGTGAGCGTCATGGTCATGTCGATCCGATCGCCGTCCATGATCACGGACATGTCATCGGCCGGCATGGCAATGGTCACGGCCAGGCGGCAGAGCATTCGTGACCCCTCGACCGGCCTGTCGGTGCGTGCGTCGACCTCGTCCGGTTCCCATAAGGCTTCCAGATGCATTCCCATATCCTGTTTCGTTCTCCTTTTCAGTGGTTTTTCCATGCGGTCATGGGCGCCCGGGGTATGGTCCCGTTCAGGGATGCGGGATGCGCCGAATGCGTCCACTGCCGCGGCGGACGGGCTTTCATCCGGCATGATGGCATATGTCGGATGGATCCCATCATCGTGCTCCTTCGATCGGTTTCCTGGGATGTTTCGCGGGATGGTCCGCGTGTCCGTCTTTTCCGATTGGGTCTTGGATATTCGAGGCGTGATTCGGGATCGGACCGGTGGCGGCGATCCTCTTCGAAGCGCGTGGATCGCGGCCTTGCCGGTCTGGTTTTTCTGGTTGATGGCGCGAAGCTCGTCATCCGGTGTTTCTCGTGTCATGGTTTTTCCCTTTCCGTGGGTCTGGTCGTGTCCCGTTGCATCGAAGTCTCTTGGGCGGCTTCCTCGATGCCGTCGCGTCGGTTGAGCTCGTCCGCGTGCCTGTCGCAGGCAATCCACCATTCGCTGGGATTGCCGGCCCGCAGGCTTCCTTCGTGGTCGTATTCGCCCTCGTGCGGCCGCATGTCGGCGAGGACGTGCCCGCAGAACGCGGTGTGCACGTGGCGGGACACATGCCCGTCCGGGACGTGTGCCGGTTTCGTGGCGGCAGGCCGGCCGCGGTCGAGTGCCTCTTCGTCGTGCCGGCGGGTCTCCTCGATCCGGTCGACGGCGTAGTCGTTGGCGATCTTGTCCCAGTTGCCGTTCAGATCGCGTCCGGTCAGGATGCGGCGCAGCCAGAACGTGTTCGCAGGCATCCAGTCGATCACGGCGAGGACGAGCGGGAGCGATTTTACGATGTCGCCGCCGTTCGCTTCGGTGACGCGGGCGATGAGCCTGCCGGTGTCACGAAGATCCGTCTTGGTCGTGGCCGGGGTGGACAGTCCGAGCTTCGAACGCATCAGGGCGAGCCGGTCGAGCACCGTCACGGCGGCATCGGCCCGCGGTTCGTCTTCCCTCCCGCCGTCCGCCCGATCCGTCTCCTCCGCGGGGAGATGTCCCGTAGGGACAGTGGGGTTATTTGTTTTAGGGTGTTTTAGGACGTTATGTAGTGCACCGGTGCGACCGGGGTGGGTGCACCGATGCGACCGGGGTGGGTGCACCGGTGCGACCGGGTTTCCGGCTGTCGTCTCCTGCGGGAAAAACCCGGTCCTATTTTGGGTGAGGGTTTTATTTTCGTTGGAATCATTGGCTTTCGGGACATCATCGTCTTTTCTCCGTGTGTTGTCCTCTTGTCGGGAAGGCGTATGTTCGGTGGCCGGTTTCGGGTCCTTGACGGTCTTGCGTGGCCGGCCGGGCCGGCCCTTCTTGGTCTGCCTTTCGGTGGGCTCCTGCACGAGGTCGAGGCGCAGGTCGTAGACGATGGGTCTCGCGTATTCCGGATACGAGTCGACGAGATGCTGGTTGCCGCGTTCGATGACGCCGATCTCCTCCATCCATGCGAGGTTCCTCGAGACGGTGCTGTCGGACTTGCGGATGCTGTCCGCGATGGCGGAGACGTATTTGTACGCGTCCCTGCCGTACTCGTCGGCTTTGTCGGCGAGGCTGACGAGGATCATCCGGGCCGTGGTGTTGCCTCCTACCGGGGCTTGGTCGATGGCCCAGGACACCGCTCTGACGCTCATGATGGCATGCTCCTTGATGTATGCTGTTTTCTGGTTTCCGTGGTCAGTGTCTGGTGGTGCCGTTGGCGGCCGTGTGGCGGGCCGGGCCGATGGGCGTGGGTTTCTCCACGGGTCCGGCCGGTTTGGGATCGTTCGCCCATGCGATCGCGTTGATGCTCATTCGTTCTCCTTGTTCGTGTCGGTCGCTTTTCGAGGTTCTCGTTGATCGAGGGGATGCAGGCCATGCCGTATGCGGAGGCGCCGTCACCGGTCACGTGGCCGGTCTGCGGATGTCGGAAAGGAAGATCCCGGCCGGCGTATATGCCCACGTCGCACGGCGCCGTCATCCGCCGATTCACGGCGGGAATGCCTCCGCCTCCTGCGAAGGCCATGACGATTCGCTTCATTGGTTCCTCCTGTGTCTGTCGATGGTTTTGAGGATGTACGGGTAGTCGTCGAACGAAGGGTCGTGGCCGTAATGGCGGCTTTCGAGCCAGTGGCGGATCTCGCGACGCAGGCTGTCGCCCTGTGGTCCCGTGGCCTGCATGGCCTGCTGGACGAGGATCCTCCAGGCTTTCTTGCCCGCTTTGGCGCAGACCTTGTAGGACAGGGCGCGCATGGCCGCCCGGTAGTCGTCGGACACGTGGGCCTGTTCCTGCGTTCCCTCGCCGATCTGCCATTCCTGCCAGCTGGCCTTGTCGCCGGCGGGGGCGCCGATCATGTCACCGTCATCGGTGCCGAACACGTCGTCCGGCTCGCACAGCCTGTCACGGGCCGCGGCGCGGATTTCGGCCCTGAGCTGGCGGCGGATCCTTTCCGCGTCCGGTTCGTCGGCCGGCCCGCCGTTCCCGTCATGGGTGTTGTTCCTGTGGCGGCGGTTCTGGGGCGCGTAGGTCATGCCCGACCGGTATTTGGGCCGGTCGGTGTTCATCCATTCGCCGATCTTCTGGTCGACGAGGCTGTTGACGAACGCGCCCAACGGTCTGCGGTCCGCGTATGAGGCCCATCGTTTCAGTCCGCCCTCGATGAGTTCCTGCCAGATGTTCATGACGATCTCGTCGACGGCCCAGACCTGGCCCCACTCGTTGAGCTTCCTGATGATGCGGCTGCGGTTCTCCTCGATGGCCTCGTCGACCTCGCCTGGTGCGACGCCGTACACGGCCCGGAACTCCCGATCGCTGTCGGAGACGTAGACATGGCCTGTCATGGTGGTGTTTCCTTCCCGGTCTCTTCCCTTTTGCTGCGCATCCCCGGCCTAGAACCGGTCCGGGTAGGCTTGCCTGTAGACACGCAGTCGTCGTTTCGCGGTGCTGGTGCTGGACACGATTCCGGCGTCCTGCGCGGTCTGCCAGTTGAGCGGGAGTCCCTGCTCGTGCATGCGGTCGGCCCATGCGAGCCATTTGGCGGCGTCCCTTGCCTCGTTCCTGCTCAACGCCGCCAAGGGCGCCGGCAGTGGTTCCGGCTCCCGTTCCCCGGTCCGGCTATCCGTGCCGTCCGCCGCTTCCTCCTGCGTGGGATCGGCTTCGCCTTCCCGTGTCGTCTCGGCCGATGGTTCGACGGTGACGGTGTCGGGGCCGTCGATGTTCCCGGACGTTTCCCCGGATTCCGGTTCGGGTTCGACGCTCACGGATTCCGGTTCGGGTTCGTCCCGCGGTTCCGGTGCGGCCGGTTCCGTCATGGTCGGCGTGTGTTCGGCTTCCGGCATGGTCCGGGGATCGGTCTGGATGTCGAGTGCGGGGTTTTCGGTGGTGGAGGCGTCGGCCGTGGCGTTCGCCTCAACGGCTTTTGGGGAGGCATCGGCCTCCGTGTCGTCGATGGCGAGGTCGGCGGGGGTGGGTGCGCTCCATGCGAAGTCCCTCAGATTCGGTTTCTCCACCAGGGCCGGCTCGTATGCAGGCGGAACCGTCTCGTATGCGGGCGTTGCCGGCGCGGGCGGGACCGGCGCCGACGACGGTGCCGTGAGTGGTTCGGCCGTGGATGCCGTCATGGGTTCGGTCGGGGTCTTCGTTTCCGTGTCGTCGAGGGTTCGGCTGGTGAGGGCGTTGACCTTGTCGAGCCGGTCGCCGGCGATGATGACGATCAGGTGGGTGGCGTACAGCATCGCGACGGGTGGGATGCTCATGATGGTGGCCGGCGCCCATGCGGGCAGTTCGAGCCCGTTGTTGATGAGGGCGTGCAATGCGTTGCCGCCGATCGAGCAGCCGGAGAACAGGACGAGTCCCGCCCATGGGTACCAGCCGCCGCGGATGTGGCCTTTCTTGAAGCCCCATGTGGCCCACGTGCACAACAGGATCGTGCCGTCCACGCAGACGGGTCCTCCCCAGCTGAGGTACGGGTTGATGCCGCAGGAGACGAACACGAGGCGCAATGCGTCGAAGCTGAGGATGAAGGCGATCAGGCCGATGACGAGTCCGGCGGTGATGCCGGGCCACATCCTCACGCTTGTGCGGTCCGTTTCCGGTCTGGTGTTGCTGTTGGTGTCGTTCATGGTGTCCTTCCTTCTCGTGTGTCAGCGTCGGCCTTGCGGGGCGTGCGCGTTCCCTGCGCGGGCACGCCCCGGGGTTCGACGGTCGTCGGTGTCAGTCCTCGAATTTGGAGAAGTCGAATTCCCCGGCTTCGTCCTCGCGGTCGTTCTCGATGCTTTCGATGGTTTTGCGGATGAACACGATCATTTCGAGGAACATGTCGTATTTGTTGTCGTCGCCGTCGTACAGGTCGTCGGATTGGATGTAGTGAAGGCGTAGGAGTTTGCAGAACGCGTCGTAGAAGTGCATGAGCCTGCGGTTGCTTTTCTCCATGATGGTGGACACGACCAGGCTGCCGGGTTTCCATTCGTCGGATTCGAGGTCGTTGATGACCTCGTCGATCGCTTCGGCGAGGTTGGCGATGTCCCGGGTCATGGTGGTGATGACGTCCTGGTCGAATTCCTCGCCGAGCTGGTCGGATGTGTCGATGATCTCGTCGTCCGCGTGGACGAATTCGTCGCTTTCGGGTTTGGCTACGGCTTTGAGGCCTTCGCTCATGAGACGGTTGTGTTCGCGGCTGATCGCGGTGCTGATGGTGGACTGGCTTTTGCCGAGTTCCTGCGCGATCTCGTTCTGGGTCTTGCCTTCCTGCTTCAGCCGCCATGCGAGTTCGGCGGTCTCCTCGCTGGTGAGCGTGTCGGTGCTGTAGACCTTGCCGTCCGCGCCGACGAACTTGCGTGCCTTCTCACGGCCGGCTTTCGCGATCGTGCGGCTAACAGTTGTGTGGTTGACTCCGAGCAGTGCGGCGATGCCGCGGTTGCTGATCTTGCTCGGATCGAATCCGAGGATCAGGTCGGTGCGCGCCTGCCCGGTCACACGGATCTGGTCGGAGGTGAAATGGTCCTTGCAGTACGCTTCCCATCCCGGCATGCCTTGCGGGTAGCCGAGCGCGACCCAGATGTGTCCCTCGAACGCAGTCTGGGCGGCTTGGATGAGGTCGTATTGGGCTTCGAGGGCGTGCAGGAGCTTGACCTTGAGTTCCTCGGTCCTTCTGCGGGCCTCTTCCTCGTTGAACGCGCTCTCGCCCGCGGCCAGGGGCTTGACCTGGACGGGGAACGTGTCGGCCAATGCGGCGACGGGATTGTCGTCCACTTCGTCCGTGTCGTCTTCCATGGGCTCGTCAATGAGGCGGATGGGTTCGGGCGCGTCGAGACCGGGCGCGTCGTCCAGGATCTCGTCGGCGTCCACGACCTCCGCGTCGATCACGGTCCGGAATTCGTTTTCGTTTTGCGTGGATTCCGGATATCGGGTGGCGTCATCGTTGTCGAGTGTGAAATAATCAGTCATGGTATTGACTCCTTTTCTAGAGTTTGATCGGCATTAGCCCCTTGTGGGTTGGAATTTGATTGACTCTTTGGGGTTGGTATCTGAACCGAACCTCTCCATCACGGTTGGGTGGTCTGGATGTCTGATGATCGGGCTTTGTTCCTGTCTTCGGTCTGTACCTCCTTTCTCTTGATTGGATTCGGTCTCTCGGCTGGTTACCTGGAGATTGAAAGTGGTTATTTGGATCTGGTTCATCGCCCGCATGTGAGCTGCAACTCGTGTGCGGGCTTTTCTATCGGTTCGTTATCGGCTCCGCGTTCGGTGGTTGGAGTGATATCGAAGTTCGTTCTGGATGGTGAGGCTGATGTGTGAGGATTCCGGGTGGCGTGTGTCCGGCGGATGGCCGTCCGCCCGCACCGTCGGTCTTCTTGAGGATTGTTCCTCTTGCGGGATGTGGTATGCCGTCGCGGCCGTCATGTTCGATGATCCCTTGGGTTCCGTTCCTCCGGTCGAGCGGGCCGCACGCGCCTATGATTGCTGGCTTCGTGTCGTGCAGCAGCATCGTCCCGGTTTTGATGCCGCCGGATGCGGTTTGACGGAATCGGAGCGTGCGGACGTGGCCTTGTTGGAGCGTCTGTTGCTCCCCTCCCTGTTCGAGGAGGCCGGCTTCGCGTATATGCGTGATGTGGTGGCCGCGGTGAATGGCTACCGTCATGTCTGCCGCGTCTTGTGATTGTCGTGGCCGTGTCATGCCGTCCTCCTTTCGTCTGCTGGTTGTTGGTTGGATCTGGTTCATCGCCCGTTGCGAACTGCAATTCGTTCACGGACGTCTGCTGCCTGTTCAGTTGTGTCGCGTGCGTCTCCGTCGTGGCTCCTGCTCGGTCTGTCTGATCCATGCGGTCACGGGGAGTCTGATGCCTTGCACTTGGAGGAATCCGAGGTCCCGGACGATGTTCGGTCCTTCGAATCCTTCCGCCTGGTCCATCATGTGTTGGATTTCCGGCTGGTAGAAGCTGAATGGCAGGTGGATCCCGGCGTCTTCCTTGGTGATTCCCCCGGTGAGGCGTTCGTCCCAGTGTGTCGTTGGTTTCAGTGGTTTGAAGATCGCGTGGTCGACTTTCGGGTGTCCCGTGTCGAGGTTGAGGATCGTCAGTCCGACCAGTTCCCCGTTCGTGGGTTCCGAATCCGTAACACGGGCTTGCAGCCACAGTTTTTCCTTGGTGCGCATTTTTTCTTCTCCTTCTCTGTTCTTGCTCGCTAGACAGGCTGTTTGAGATCTTCAAGGTCTTCTCGGCCGTACAAGGCTTCTGTGGACACGTCAAAGTAAATCGCACAGCGAAGTACCTCGTCAGCGCTGAACGGGATTTGATCGCTCAACTTCTTCGAGACCGTACCCTGGCTAAGTCCTAAAAGCCCTCCGAATTCCGTTTGGCTCAGATGCGACTGCTTACGAAGCTCATCGATTCTTCTCGATATATTTTTATTCGTCATAGGAATAACCATAGTAGAAGACATCGAAATATCAAAATGGCGTGTCTAAAATAATGATCATGCAGAAAAAAATGAACAACCAAACTCAAGCGGCACTCGACTTTCAGTCAATCGTCCGCAACAACATAAGAATGATTCTTGCAAGGTTTCCTCAAAGACAGGAATCTTTCGCTTCTGCTTTGCAGCTCTCTCAAGCGTCAATTAGCAAAAAACTGAACGGCAAGGCTGAGTGGACTTCTGCGGACATTGCGAACGCGGCAGCATATTTCAATTTGCCGTTCTACGTTCTTGTTTCTCCGACGGCTCTCAAAGATTATCTCTTCGAGGAGCCTTCCTATCGGGATTATCACCTGGTGCATGATGCACCAGGTGATAATCCTCAGCATGAACTTGTCGGCGTCACCGGCAGCGCCTCGGCTGGCGCTGGTATGGCACGATACTACAGACAACCGGAAGGAGGCGAAGAAAACAAAACGCACGGGACCGTCGGACCTCGCGCGTTCGTGATGGCTTCCCTGGACGCCGATCTAATCGGCCCCGGGGTCATGGGTTCCCGCTTCTCCGCGAGATCCCGTTTTGGGTGCCCCCGGTGGGGCTCGAACCCATGACCATAGGCCAGACTGACGAGTCGGCCCCCATCATCCCAGACC
>ENA-OPRK01000237-OPRK01000237.1-human-gut-metagenome-genome-assembly--contig:-NODE-237-length-46279-cov-4.111068_pt1 | contig 46279 bp, 42 predicted proteins | sample MGYA00241793_ERZ501877 | MGnify/ENA primary metagenome ERZ501877 (study PRJEB25962, sample SAMEA1966253) | human gut metagenome | biome: human gut; feature: human-associated habitat; material: faeces... | reverse complement strand
TGCAACTAATGTAAAGACAATGAAGAAGATTATGCCATATTTATAAGATATGGATGTCTGTGATTGATTATTAGGAGGAAATTAAGAAATGGCAAGAATTAAAGGCGGTATGAACGCAAAGAAGAAGCATAACAGAGTATTAAAGCTCGCTAAGGGTTATAGAGGAGCTAGATCTAAGCAGTACAGAGTTGCTAAGCAGTCTGTAATGAGAGCTCTTACAGAGAGTTACAAGGGTAGAAAGCAGAAGAAGAGACAGTTCAGACAGTTATGGATTGCAAGAATCAATGCTGCAGCAAGAATGAACGGTCTTTCATACAGCAAGTTTATGTATGGTTTAAAGTTAGCTAACATCGACCTTAACAGAAAGGTATTAGCTGAGATGGCTGTAAACGATGCAGAAGGATTTGCTAAGTTAGCAGAAGTAGCTAAGGCTAAGCTTGCTTAATTAAGATTTATATTGGTATTAATACCAGTTATATAAAAGGCAGAAAGCGAATTGATGTGTTCCAGTAATTCGGGAGCATATCAGATTGGGCTTTTTGCCTTTTTTTGTGATAATATTGTGAAACATTTGCATAATACTGGTTTTAAATGTGATATTGTGGTATAGTTTATAAGTCGGTGTTACGGCAATATTTAATGTGGAGACAGGTTATGAGAAAAGTATTAAAGAATAAAGTTGTAAAATATGCTGTTACAGCAGCTATGGTTATGTCAGTTATGATGACAACAGCCTGTAACAGTAAGATAAAGGTAGATTATGGATACAATCCAACTGATTATGTAGAGCTTGGAGATTATAAGGGAATTCAGGCTGAGGTTGATGTAACAGCCATAACTAATCAGGTTATAGATGATAAGATTGCAGAACAGCTTGAAAGTGAGACAACATATACAGATGTTAACAGGGAAGCACAGAAAGGCGATAAGGTTACATTTGGTTATACTGGTACATCAGGCGGACTTTCAATAGATGATTTTACTGGTTCTGATTATAGTATGACACTTGGTAAGGATGCTTTCCCTGTTGCAGGAACTGGCTTAGATGAAGAATTATATGGAATGGTTGCAGGACAGACTAAGGTAATAACAATCACACTTCCAGAGAATTCAAAGTATTCTGATTATGCTGGCAAGAGAGTTGTATTCGAGCTTACAATGAGTTATGTACAGCAGGCTAATGTTCCTATGCTTACAGATGCTTTTGTTAAGAGTGCGTTCAACTGCGAAACAGTTGATTCATATAAGGCACATGTTAAGAATGATGTCAGTGGAACAATAGAAACTAAGATAACAGAAGCTAAGAATGAAGCAATACTTACCCAGCTCCTTGACAAATGCAAGGTTACAGGTTATCCAGAGGAATTCCTTGCACAGCAGTCATCAAAGCTTGAGGAATCAATAAGCTTTTACAGCACACTTCAGGGAAAGACTAATGATGAATATTGCCAGAACCTTTATGGCATGACATTTGATGAATTCGTTAAGGCATCAGCAGGACAGCAGCTTGTATATCAGGCAATTGCAGAAAAGGAAGGACTTGCAATTACAGATTATGAATACAAGGATGACCTTGAGCAGTTCGCTAAGGACAGCGGTTATTCAAAGGTAGATACATTTACAGATAAATATGACAAAGAAACTATTGTTAAGTCTATGCTTGTTAAGAAGGCACAGAATTTAGTAATGGATAGTGCAGTCATAACAGAGAAGTAGGATATATAAGAATACATTTGTTCAATATATGGAAAATGTATTGTAACAGAATATATAAAGAGTTATATATTTGTTGAATATACGGAAAATGTATGTTTGTGGAATATAAAAACTATATACTTATGAAATATATAATAAAGTATATATTGCAAATCAGAAATCATAACTGGATAAATATATTTAATGATATACTAATTCAGGCAATGGTTTCTGATTTTTTGCTTTTAAAAATATCGAACATTTGTTATACTGAATTATAATACTGTGTATGCACAGTATGTGAAGGTTAAGTTTAGATGCACTGTTGATTTTAATTAAGTGCATTTGTAAGTTAAAGTGGAGATAGTGTGAGTATAATCACACATTGGATTGGAGAGTATATGAATTTAGATGGTTTAAATGACTGCCAGAAAAGAGCGGTTAAAAGGACAGAGGGTCCGCTTCTTATTATAGCGGGAGCAGGTTCTGGAAAGACAAGAGTTCTTACTAACAGGATAGCCTATCTTATAGATGATTGTGGTGTAGCACCATATAATATACTTGCTATTACATTTACTAATAAAGCGGCAAGGGAGATGAGAGAGAGAGTTGATGCGACAGTAGGACAGCAGGCTGGCGAAGTGTGGGTAAGCACCTTCCACTCTACCTGTGTGCGGATTCTCAGGCGTTATATAGATAGAATTGGTTATTCCAATACATTTACAATATATGATACAGATGACGTCAAGAGTGTTATAAAGGATATATGTAAGAAGTTCAATATAGATACGAAGATGCTCAAGGAAAAAACAATTATGAATGCGATATCGCACGCCAAAGATGAGCTTATGAGTCCGGATCAGATGGAGCTTGAGGCTGGTGGTGACTACAACGGCAAGAGAATTGCCAATGTATACAGGGAGTATCAGAAGACATTAAAGCTTAATAATGCACTTGATTTTGATGATTTAATATACAAGACTGTAGAATTATTGGAAAATGATGCTGAAGTACTTAATTATTATCAGGAACGATTTAAGTATATTATGGTTGATGAGTATCAGGATACTAATACATCGCAGTTTAAGCTTATATCAATGCTTGCCGCCAAATATGGCAATCTCTGCGTGGTTGGGGATGATGATCAGTCAATATACAAGTTCAGGGGTGCCAATATTACCAATATATTGAATTTTGAGAATACATTTGCAGGAACTAAAGTAATAAAGCTTGAGCAGAATTATCGTTCAACACAGACAATTCTTAATGCAGCCAATGCGGTCATAAGCAATAATATAGGAAGAAAAGCAAAGAGTCTGTGGACAGAGAATGGCGAGGGTGAAAAGGTTAATTATACACTTTATGAAAATGGATATGATGAGGCACAGGGTGTTGTTGACAGCATAAGTTCTATGGTAAGGGACGGCTGGAATTACAACGATATTGCCATATTATACAGGACTAATGCACAGTCTAGAGCGTTGGAAGAAAAACTTATGTTAAAGAATATACCATACCGTATATATGGCGGAATAAGCTTTTATCAGCGTAAGGAAATAAAAGATATACTTGCATATTTAAAGACTATAGACAATGGTATGGACGGACAGGCAGTAAAGCGTATTATCAATGTTCCAAAGCGTGGAATTGGTGCGACAACAATTGAACGAGTTCAGGAATATGCAGACCAGAATGACATAACATTCTGGCAGGCTCTGTGCGATGCTGAGCATATCGATACGATAAAACGAGGTGTTGGAAAGTTAGAGCCATTTGTTACACTTATAGGTTCACTTAAGGCAAAGCAGGAATTTATGAGCATAAAAGAACTTGCCGAAACTGTTGTAAGTGATACAAGATATATAGAATGTCTTGCAGAGAGCGAAACAGCAGAAGAAATAGAAGCAAGACAGGAAAATATAGATGAATTGATTAACAAAATAGTAAGCTATGAGGAGAGCTGCCGACAGAAGGAAGAAACTCCTACATTAAGCGGTTTCCTTGAAGAAGTTGCACTCATAGCAGATATTGATAATCTTAATGAGTCAGATAAGCAGGTAATGCTTATGACATTACATAGTGCCAAAGGTCTTGAATTCCCTATTGTGTATATGACAGGAATGGAAGATGGCCTTTTTCCAAGTTATATGACAATAGTGTCAGATGACCCTGCAGAGATAGAGGAAGAAAGACGACTTTGCTATGTAGGAATAACAAGAGCAGAGAAGATACTTAACTTAAGCAGCGCGAAGATGCGTATGGTACGCGGTGAAACACAGATGAATAAAGTATCACGCTTTATTAAAGAAATTCCCGAAGAATATATGCACATAGAAAATAATAGTTCAGGATATAATAAAGGTAAGATTGCATATGGAGGAAAAGATGACTCAGAGGAAACACGTTCGTATAATATCAGAGCCAATGCCAAAGCCGCTCTTAACAGATACGGTTCAGGCAATGTGAATTATAAAGAACCAAAACGTGTATCAATCGGCGGCTCAACTTCAGCAGGCTACAGGTCTTCTGTGAGAAAGGCGAATACTAAGGTTGGTTTTGGTAAAGAATTTCCTATGGATATATTTGACTTAAAGAAGTCATCGAAGGCTGCTGGAGCTGGAGACAGTGGAACTGGCGGTAGATTGACAGCAGGTGGAAAATCTGTATCAGGCGGAAGTTATGCAGGTGCTTCATATGGCACAGCGGGTTTGACTGCCTCTGTTGGCAGTGCTGGTGGAACATCTGGACTTGGATATGGTGTTGGCGATACCGTGGTTCATGCCAAATTTGGAAAAGGAAAAGTAATTTCAATTGATAATGGCACAAGAGATTATATGGTAACTGTAACATTTGATGAGTATGGTTTAAAGAAAATGCTTGCAGGCTTTGCAAAGCTTAAAAAAGCCTAAATATGGTGACAAATAAAATATGTTGTGATACAATATATTTACTTTAAAAGTGTTTTGAAAGGAGCGGTTGTTATGAATAAGGATAAGATTGAAGAGCTTATTGCGGCAAGCAAGCTCAATGAACTTCTTCACAAGAAAGATGTAGAAGAGAGCAAGAAGAAAAGTAATGTAATTATCATAGTATTAGCAGTTATTGGAGCGGTTGCAGCATTAGCAGCTATCGTATATGCAATCTATAGATACTTCACACCAGATTATCTTGATGATTTTGATGATGATTTTGATGATGACGACTTTGATGAAGACTTTGAAGATGATGATGAATTCGAGAACTAATTATTCTGCCAATTAAAGAATGATTAAGACAAGACCACTGGCTGGCTTACAGCCAGTGGTTTTTTAGATGTTCGGTGATGTGGGAGGAAGGCTGGTTAGCTGGTGGTTGGTTCGTATAAAAAATTGATAAAGAATAAGGACAGGGTTAGTTTCCTGATTGATTATATAGAAGGATTGGAGATAAAAGATGAAAAAAGGCGGCATATATACAGGTTATGTAGAAAGCGTGGATTTTCCTAATAAGGGAAATGTAATAGTTAAGACAGAGGAAGACGGACAGACTATAGAGGAAAAGGTTGTGGTAAAGAATTCAATACCGGGACAGACAGTTAAATTTATGGTAAATAAGAAGAAGCATGGCAAATGTGAAGGAAGGCTTCTTGAAGTTGTCTGTCAGGCAGATACAGAAACTAACGAAAGATGTGAGCATTTTGGCAAATGCGGTGGCTGCGTATACCAGACTGTGAAGTACGAAGAACAGTTAAAGATGAAAGAAAATGCAGTGAAGAAGCTTCTTGCTCCTGTTATTAATACAGAATATGAGTGGGAGGGAATAATTGGAAGCCCTGTATCAAGTGAATACCGTAACAAAATGGAATTTTCATTTGGCGATGAGGTAAAAGATGGTCCAATAGCTCTCGGTTTACATAAGAGAAACAGTATGTATGACATAGTAACAGTAACAGGTTGTAAGATTGTGGATAATGATTACAGAAAAATACTCAAGTGTGTATATGATTATGCACTTGAGAAAAATCTCACTTATTACCACAAAATGAAGCACGAGGGGTATCTTAGACATTTGCTTGTAAGAAAAGCCGTAAAGACAGGACAAATCCTTGTGGACATTGTGACAACTACAGTAAATGATATCCCTATGGACGAGCTTGCAGACAGATTAAAAGCATTGTCACTTGATGGAGAGATAACAGGCTTCTTACACACTTACAATGACAGTGTTGCCGATGCAGTAATCAATGAAAAGACAGATATAGTATTCGGAAGGGATTATATTGAAGAAGAACTTCTTGGACTTAAATTCAAGATTACAACATTTTCATTCTTCCAGACTAACTCACTTGGTGCAGAAGTACTGTACTCAAAGGCAAGAGATTATGTCGGAACAACCAAAGACAAGGTAATCTTTGATCTGTACAGTGGAACAGGAACAATTGCACAGATGTTAGCCCCGGTTGCAAAGAAAGTCATCGGCGTTGAGATAATACCAGAAGCTGTCGAAGCAGCCAGGATTAATGCTGGCATAAATGGACTTGATAACTGCGAATTCATCGCAGATGATGTGCTTAATGCTCTCGATAACATTAAGGACAAGCCGGACTTTATCGTCCTCGACCCACCAAGAGATGGTATCAATCCTAAGGCACTTAAGAAGATAATTGACTATGGTGTGGAGTCAATGGTGTATATTTCCTGCAAGCCTACAAGCCTTGCAAGAGATCTGGTTATGTTGCAGGAGAGTGGGTATGAGGTTAAGAAGGGGTGCTGTGTGGATATGTTTCCGAATACGGGGCATGTGGAGACAGTCTGCCTTCTGTCAAGAAAAACCCAATAAATCAAAGGTTTCTGTGATTTCGGAAGAAAAATAGATGTGTGTTTCTGTTTCCGTAGAGTGATGATATAATCGGAGATTTACCCCAGGGGATAGGCTTTGGGGAATGAGAGATATACATTTTGGCGAAAGGATACTTTTTCGCAAAAGTAAATTTGTGATAAGGAGGATAAGTTAATGAGCAATTTTAATAATAACGCATATCAAAGTTTAGTTGCGGATTTAATTGGAGATACATTTTATAAAGATATTTCATGGAGCAGTGGACGGAACAGCTGCAGAGCGAGTACCTCTTGGAAGGTTATCGGGCAGAGAAGTTCATAGAATACACCGATGGGGCAGAGCCTCTGACAGAGATGGACACGGACTTCATGCTGAAAACACTGGACCACATCAAGGTTTTTGAAGATGGAACATTGTTGGTGGTGTTCCTGGATGGAACGGAGATTGAATGTAAAAATGAAGAGGAGTAAGAAAAGATGCCGATTGGAAGTTACGATTCCTGATCGGCTTTTTTTCTTGCTCTTTTGCAGATAGTAAAATGTAGGTGGGTGTGGTAAAATAAATGTGTATATCAAAAGGAGAAGCAATGATGAAAGATACAGTGGAGGAAAGAACATATGGGCGAAATAAAAGAAGTATGGGATATGTTATGTGATATATATAGTAAAGCAGAAGGAACGCCTTGGGAAAATGCTATACCTATTATAGTGGTAGGAGCTGTACTTTTCTTATTAGTTAAATTGATAATTATACCTTTGGGAAAAGGTGTATATAAACTATATGGTTACATTTCAAACAAGTGGTTTGTCAAAAAGCAAATTTATGAGAAACTGAGTTTTATGGATTCCTCGGATTTATATTATGCTATAAAAAATTATGTTCCAACAAGATTTTCACGGATAGATCCATCAAATAATGAAGAACCTATTCCAGAATATATTGCTCTTGAAGGTGAAAAAGAACCGCTTTTGCTAGAACATTTTCTGAAATATGAATATAGTATTAAAAATGGAGGGAAGTATTATCTGTGTTTGGGTGATTGTGGAATGGGAAAAACTACCTTTTTAATTAACCTTTATTACCAAACATTAAAGTTGCATAAGTATAAATGTGTTTTTATTTCATTGCAAGAAGAGAACTGTATTGAGCAAATACAGGCAGTTGAATTTCAATCTAAAACAATTTTGCTATTAGATGCTTTAGATGAGAATGAAAATGCATTAACAGATTATGCAGCATTTAGTACAATGTTAGAGAGGGCAACTCATAATTTTTATAGAGTTATCATCACGGCTAGAACTAATTTTTTTGAAAATGAAACGAAGGAACAGATTTCAAACAATAAAAGTAATGCCTCGATGTTAGATAAACTATCCAGTTCTCGAAAATATTATATATCACCGTTTACCGATGAGGATATAAAAAAGTTTTTAAGAAAAAGGTATCATCATAATTCAAAAAAGATTAAGAAAGCATGGACAATAGTTGAGAAAAACAAAAACCTTTCTGTCAGACCATTATTATTACGATTTATGGACGAGTTGCTAAAAGAAGATTATAGCTTTGAATATGATTTTCAATTATATGAGTATTTATTTGGTAAATGGATTGAACGCGAAAAAAGAAATATTAACGAAGATTTAGGGAAAAATTTATATGAAGAATGCTTGTTAATGGCTAAAAGAATATATTATCAATGGCAAAAAAACGGGAAAATAGGAGTTTATCTTGAAGATATAAAGGGCGATGTGACTTTTGGAGGAATAGAATCAATACAGTTAAAAGGGCATGCTTTGATTAACAGAACAAGTGATGGAATGTATAAATTTTCTCATAAGTCTTATTGGGAATTTTTGTTAGCTAAACTTGCAGTATCCGATTTCTTGTTTTCAGATGAATTATTGATAAAAAATTTCGATCGTGCTACTGCCTTTTTGGAAGAAATGATTCAATATAGCAAATCAAACTCAAAACAACATGATGTGTTTTTTTCTATCGGAGTTGCAAATTATTTACTTAAATATAAAAAACCTGAAGATGCAGAGGAACAGTTAAAATATGTAATTAATAAATGCTCTGAAAATGAACAATTGCATTTATATGCACATATTAAACTTGCGGAATGTTATTGGCGTCAAATTAAGTATGAATCTGCAAAAAAGGTTTTGAATTTGATTTACGATACTACTATTTCTAATTCAGAAATAGATATTGAAAATGCTGTTTTATATTCTAAATTTGCTATTACTTTTTCTACATATTGTCGTGAGTATCGATTGGTAGAAGGACAGAAGTTTTTAGAAAAAATAATTATATTTTTTGAAAATAATAAAATGTTAAATTATAACCTATTAAGATGTTATAGTGCATACAGTTATTGTTGTGTGAATTATAAAGCTAAGCAAGATTTTGTTGAAAAAATGAGTAATACAATAGAAGAATATTTTAAGTATGATCAATATGCAAAATATTTATATTTATGTGCTATAAGTTGGAAAACACAATATAAAATTAAGGGATTACTAGATATTATAGATGAGCAAATAAGGCAATATGTTCGATTTATGGATGCATATGAATTGATAATAAATAATTGTGATATGGCAGTTTCTATGTATTCATATTATAATGAACAGGACAGTTTTTTTGAACATCAAGATGCGGCAATAGACTATTTTGGTAATGCGTATGATATATGTAATTTAATATATAAGGATAATAATCATATTATTTTAAATAATCCTTATATGGTCACTATTCAAAAGAAACTTGTTTTAGCATTTTCTGTTATTAAAGTCAGAAAATTAAATGAACTTGTAGAGCCTATTCTAAATTATTCTAGAAACTATAAGCATATAGATGAAATGAGATTATTTTGCAGCGATTTGCTGAAAAAAGAAGGTAATGACAAATTAGAGGATTTTAGGAGTCGTGAGAAATACCTTTTACAGGCATTAGAATTAGTAAAAAATAATTTTTATAAAATGGCTGATATATATTGGGACTTATATGTTTTATATGATGATAATGACCAAATTGAATTGGGACAGCAATATCTGGAAAAGGCATATAGGCTTGCTATTGACAAAATAGAAATTTATATGACGCCGCTTTATTGTGGCATTCTTAGGGTTACTTTGGAGTTTTATAGAGGGCAAGTTAATCGAGATGATATCATTCAGACATTACTAGAGATTACACCAAAAGTATATGGATCTGATAACAGGAAAAAAAGTGTTTATCAAGCATTAAGAAGAGTGCTTTTAACAATGGAAGATCAACGTCTAATAAATGTTTGTATCGAGCTATTACAATTAGAATTTAGTTGCGAAGTAATGGAAAATCTATTTGATATTTGCAATAAATATGATGGACAAGAGAAGTTTATTGTATATATTAATTTTATTATTGCGAAAAGAGAATTTTTATCATTAGAAGAATGTAATGTATTAGAAAAATTTTTAAAAGAGAAGAAAGAAAATTTTAGTTGTGATGTAGTTAATTATTTTTATGAAATTATTAATAAAGCCAAAAAAGGGCGTAATAATTTTATCTTTTCCAATAAAGAGATTAATTATGACAATTCCTCTAACCAATTATTAAAATTAGGGTATAAATCATGTGATTCAAAATTTTTTGAGAATATTAATGTTTCTGAATCTAGTGTACATAAAGATATAGATTTAGATTTGCAAAAAGAATTAGAGAAAAAATTTGATGAGTTATTTGGTTCATTAGATGAAGACGAAACTAATATCAAAGAAGAGAATAGTCAGCAAGAAAATTTAAGTAAAGACGATAATGTAATTGTTCTTAATGATGAAGACGGGAACGATATTAAGTTTGATTTTTTAGATTTAATTGAGTATGACGGTGATGAATTTGTAGTTTTGTTGCCGAGCGATGAAAATGCTGATGAAGTAGTAATTTTGAAAGTAGAAGATGGTGAAACAGAAGATACAGAATCATATGTATCAGTTGATGACGATTTAGTACTTAATAATGTATTTAGTATTTTTAAAGAAAGATTTAAAGAGGAATTCCATTTTTGTGAATCTAATGAGTAGTGGTTTAGATCAAAGAGTTTTTTTGATGGGGATGTTCTTGGGCGGAACGGAAATTGAATGTAAAAATGAAGAGGAGTAAGAAAAGATGCCGATTGGGAGTTGCGATTCTTGATCGGCTTTTTTCTTGCTCTTTTTCCAGATAGTAAAATGTAGATTGATGTGGTAAAATATAATGAACGGAATAAGATTTTCTTGTCAAGAAGGGATGAGTATTTTGATTCAAATTGATATAGTGGATTATGATAATTTATCAAGTCTTGGGATGCGGATAACAAAGTACGTTAATAGTAATTTGCGGGATATAGTACGGGTATTAATAGATATTCTTGAAACAGATCCGGAGTTTGATTTAGATGGATTTTTTCCAAGAGATTATCTTATGAGAAAACCGCAAGAGTGTAGAAATGCCGTCAATGAATTATATGAAATTATCTGTTCAAAAAATATCAGGGATTTTATTAAGCCTAAATATGAATATTTGCTATATGCAATATTATGCTGGTGGGAAGATTGTACAGATGATGAAGATGATTTAATAATAAATCCCATAGACGATGAGCTTAAAAGAGATTTAAATAATGATGATGGAAAGAATAGTTTAAAATTGATACAGGATTTTGAAGAATACTATTATATTTGTTTTCAAGATCATGATTTTTTACCAGAACAATTGAGTAGTATGGTTATGTTATATCTTAAAAATCCGAAGTTGCTAGAAATGTTCTTTCAACATGATAATCTTGATGATTACATTGATTTAATGGAATGTGATTTGCGGGATAGATATTTGGAGACGCAGAGCGAGAAAAATAGAGGTTTGTGTAATTCATTGTCCGAGAATATTGTAATGGAATTGATATCTGTGATTAAACGTTTCCAGAAACGTATTGTCCATTTTGAAAATCGAGATGAAGTGGAAATTACTGCAGATATCCAAGATGCTATTGCAGGAAGTCTGAATAGTAAGTATGATTTGCACATTTCACGTGAATTTACAATGGGGCGAGCTATTAAAAAATTGGGTGAGACAGATTTATATATATACGCAGAGAAGGACGGACATGTTACAGATTATGCAGTGCTTGAGAATAAATATATCGAAAACTTTACAAATCAATATAACCAGTTGATGGGATATTTAAATCCTAATTTCAAATTTGGTATTACGTTATCTATGAATAGAGAAATGTCCCTAAAAAAAGGATTTGATGAAATAGAGAATAAGTTGAAGAGTATCAAAGGGGATTTTCAGCCAATCAGAATTCAAAGAATCGGGGAGAGGGATACTTTAATGATTACTAGCGAACATATTGTTCCTGAAACCGGTAATAGGATGAAAGTATTTCATATGATTTTTCAACTGAACGATAAAGAACGGAAAGAGGCGGCAGCATCAGCAAGAAAAAGGTAAAATGTATTTCGGTTGACATATTTTTAACATATATTAAAAACTTCTGTCTTGTACATAGATATTAGGGGGGATTAGATGTCTGACTTGAAAAAAGAGATAAGATTCAAAAATTTACCATTATTGTTAAAAGATATGGAAATAAAAAAATGGGTTATTGATTCTTTTTTCTTTCCATATAAAAATAAGAATTATATTGTTATCTTAAAATTGTATAGAGAAAACGAAAAAAGACCTTCAAAGTATGCAAAGGCAACGGTTGAATTTATAAAGCAGGAAAATGTAAATGTATCAATTAAGGGATATATTGATTTTTATAATGTACATTTTGATAGTGCGTATGAATTCTGTGAATTTTTTGGTGTTGAAAAAGGTAATGCCAATAGAGATTTGTTTGAAGATTTTTCTGCTATATTTTCACGTTATATACCATCAGAAAAGGTGATTGTGAAGTCTTCAGAAGAGAGGCTACTTATTGGAAGAAGAATAGAGGGCAATAATCCTAATGTGATATATTGTTTTGATGTTAGAAGAAATGGTAAAAAAGAAGATGGGACGCCTAATGAAAGAAGTGTTGAAAATAGCAATAAGGCGGAAATATTAAGACCAGATTTGTACAAAAGATATTTTAGTGATACAAACTTGAGTTTTTTCTTTTCTGATGATCCAACAGAAGAAAGAACAGATAGAGAAATAATTGAGAGTTTTGCTAAAAGAAAATAATTAAAATGGTAGCATACGAGGTATATTGTTAATGATAATTTCAAAGAGGCTTGAAGATGCAGAGTATATTATGTCGAAAGATGAACTGACATATTCTGCTGTTATCGAGGACTTTAAAAATGCAAGTCAGATACATATTTTGACGTATAATATTTCAAAAGACCAAAATGTCTTATTAAAAGCGTTGAAGGATTGTGAAAAAGATACAGAGATATGTATTGTATCAAATATTCCGGGACGTTGGGAATCCTATTTTAGAAAAACCTATGCAGATAAGGCCAAAAGAAACATTTCATTATATAAAAGTAAGTTGTCTCCACAAAAGATTGCGGATAAAGCAGAGGTTTATTTTTGTTTTTCAAATCATGCAAAAATTATTATGACTGATAATATTGCGTATAGCATAGATATACTAGAGCGTGAGGTGTTACAAAAAAATTTATTGCTTTTAACAGGAGTACCATTTTCGGGAAAAACATATATTGCAAAGACGATTGCACAGGAGTTGCAAGACAATGGATATTATGTGAAACTGACTGACAATATAATAGAGGATCAAGAGGCATATTATTTTTTTATGTCTCCAGAAAATGATTTAAGATTGTTACTGATTTAAGATCCATTTGGGAATATTGGGAAAAATGAGGATTATATACAAATAAGGGATAAAATTGAAGGTTTAATACGCGATAGGCTATCCATTAATAGAAAAGTAATCATTACCAGTCGCGCAGATGTACTACTTGACGTTTTTGAGAAAAAGCAGATTGAAGATTGCAAAATTCAGGGTAATGGGTGGATTAATACATCAATTTCAAGCAAGGAAGAGGCTAAGAAAATATGGTTACGATTCTATGGAGAATCAGATGAGAGTCTGAAAGTTTTTGAAAGATTGAAAAGATATTTTGACTACTATAACGAAACTGTTTTTTTGGAAATTGGTGAGATACGGCATCTCTTATTGAGTGTGCAGAATATAAATGTATTAACGGATATGTCAACGGATAAAATTATTAAGCAGGCTATTACAATAGATGATAATAGAAATGTATATGTGGTTTCGGATATTCATAATTATGCAGATGGATTTAAAAGGCTGTTAAAGAAGATACAGTTTAATGAGAATGATTTGCTGATTATTGATGGAGATATATTTGACCGTGGAGATAAGCCAGTTGAGCTGTATTTTGAAATATTAAAATATCCCAATATACAGGTGATACAGGGCAATCATGATGTCTGGGTTGCAAGACAGATTATTGAACAATTCGGACATAGAAAAATCGGGGAATATATTTCTTATAATACGGTGGCTATTATGGAGAAGCGGCTGACACCTGTTGATATGCTAAGACTTGCTGAATGGATACAGGAAAAGCCATATTATATTAATCTCACTATTAATGGCAGGAAATATCAGATAGCACATGCACAGACATTTTTGACGCCTGAGCGTATGTTGGATAAAAGAAAGATATTTGCTTGAATTTTTAGAGAATTGGGATGATAATACACAAGTTTTGGTCGAAAAAAATACAGAAAAAATATTTTGTGGAAAAATTGCGGATATGTCTAAGAATGTAGCATGTAGATATTGGATTCAAAAAGCTGGTGTAAAATACTATAATGAAATAATGCATATAGCTGTAGAGAATATGAAGGTAAAATAAAAAACAACTGATTTTAGTGAGCAAACTAGGAGAAATATAGATGATAGATATAACTATGTCAGATGACTATAGGGCGTTTTTAGAAAAACAAAATTATAAGTTTACAGATTTCCAGACAGCAACTCTTGCCTGGAATGACCCGATGAAAAGCAGACAGCAGAAGCTCACGGCATTGGCTTTATTAAGGGAGACTACGAAAGATATTGTACTTAAGAAGCAGCTTACCGAAAGAATTGAATATGAAAATAAATTGTTTGATACATTTAAAGATAATTCTAAGGGTAGGTATGTATATTTTGTAGAAGACAAAGAAGGAGACAGTAGAGGTTTTTTCGGTGATTATGAAAGAGCAGTGCGTTATATTACTAAATGTATAGCAGAAGATGAAATGCATAACAATAAGTATATGGAAGAGAATAAAAAAGAAATAATAAATAGTGAATTGTTATATGAAATACATAAGCAGATAATTGTGAAATCAGATGATGATGAGAAGAATCTGGTAAGGTGTACGGGAAGACCCGGTTCAAAATTTAATTATGAAAAATATGAGGATTATGATGGTCTGCCAGTGGGAACTTATACATTAAATAACAAAGGGAATATAGTTCATTGGTGGAGTGATGAACTGTCAAAAGAGGAAGCAGACATAGTAAATCCGTTCAGACCGGAAAGATTTGAAGATGCATTTTTTGAAATCCCATTTTGTTATAAGTCAGCAGGTACTCCAGTGAAGGATATAGTAGATGGAACATATGGAATACTTTCATTTGGAGAAGATGACTGGAATGATTATCTTCAAGAGATTAAAGACAGAAAATGGGAAGTTGATTATTCAGATATTCAGGCTGTGGTTTTATATCCAATAAAGTCGGAGTACTGGGATCATATGCATTGTAATCCATTGCATCTTCAGATGGAACTGCCACCACATATGGAGAACAAAGAGGAAGATGTAGCTTATAGGAGAGCCATGGAAGCACTTAGTGATTATTGCTTTTACAAAGGAGAGCGCAATACTGAGGAAACAGCTAAACGGTGTATGAAGGAATATGGAGAAATATGTGCAAAGAAAAAATAAAACAACGAATTCACATTTTGTCTGCCATTATGTGGGTGCAGGAACATCATAACCAGATTATGTATCTGGTGGATAGTGCAAAGGATAAAGCTTGTTTTCAGGAGATGCTGATGGAACATTATTATTTTGACAGAGAACAGGCATGTGCTATTTCGGATATGAGAATGAGTGTGTATACAGCATTAGAAAAAGATAGAACAAAAAAGGAAATACAGGAATTATTAATGAAAATGTAATTATAAGAAAGAATAATTAAAGTGAAACATGAGTGTTGAGTATAATGTGCTTAATATATTAAAAGAACACAGTTCCAAAGAGGCCGCAATAACGCTGAAGGTTACTGATATCGTTACTTATATGCATAAGGATTATGATAAAAGCATTACAGATAAACAGGTCAGAAAAGCATTAAAGGATTTGACGGACTCAGAACTTAATCTGCCTGATGAACAAAAGGTAATCAGATACAGAACATATGGCAATGAGCGCCGCAAGACAGATTATTATTATAACAACATTATAACCGATGTAGAGTTTAAATTCCTTATTGATTCTGTGTTGTACAGTAACATTTTTAATAATGAAAGAGCAATGGATTTAGCCGGGCGGATTCAGACTTTATCAGGGAAGAATCTGAAAAATATAACACCTTATGCAAATGCTTCTTTCGGACAGACCAGATATACACAGAATACAGATGTTCTTGCAAACTGCCAGCTTGTAATTGACACCATTAAAAATCGCAATTACATAGAATTTGACTGGAATGTATATGATGTTAAGAATAAAAATGTTTATCTACATTTTCAGGGAAGAAGAACGGTGATTCCTATAAGACTTATGCTCAATAATGGAAGATATTTTTGTCTGGTAAGATACAGGGACAGCAGGAAAGTGTATACATACAGCGTTGACCTTATGACCAGATTAAGAGTAAAGGAACAGAGGAAAAGTGATGGAATAGGCTTTGATAATCTTGATATACCATTAGAGAGAGCAGTATATATTCTGAATCACCCTTACATGATGGGCGGTGAATTAAGACCTTATATTGTCAGGATAGACAGGGAGTATTTTTCAAGACTGATAGATGATTTTTCATATGAGATAAATGTTTTGAAGGAAACAGATACAACAGTTGATATCCGTGTAAATGCGTCATGCAAGGGGATGGCATACTGGCTGTGTCATCATTATGATATAGCTTCAATTGTTGATAATAAGGATAAGGAACTGAATAAAGAATTAAAGAAGGCGGCAGAGTCTATATTAAGACAGGTACAGGATTGAAAAAAGGAGCAACACGAATGAACTACTATATTAGTGATATGCATTTCTTTCATAAAAATGTGACAAAGGAAGGCAATAATTTTGATAACCGACCATTTAATTCATTAGCTGAAATGCACCAGTATATGAAAGAAAAATGGAATAGTAAGATTACAAATGGTGATGCAGTTTATATTCTTGGAGATATGTCAAATGAAATGGAGGTCATTGATATATGATATATGCTATGAGTGATATTCATGGATGCATAGGAGAGCTTCAAAAGAATATGGAACAGGTTGATCTTGGTGGTGATAATCGCATTGTATTTTGTGGAGACTATATTGATTACGGCTACAGTTCGTATTATGTTTTGAAGTATCTTTGGGATTTGCAGAAAAAATATGGTGCAGAAAAAGTTGTGGTTCTTAAGGGTAACCATGAGCAAATGTTTTTGGATTGGATTGAGAATTACAGAAACATATATTCAGATGGAACAGAAGATTGCAGGACTTTCAATGATTGGATTTGCACGGATTTTGAGTATGGAGCAAATACCATAAATACATTTATATCGGAGCAACAGATGGATTTCTTAAATCAGATAGCAAGAACATGTTCCATGGAAACAATTAGCAGAGAAACAGTTCAGATGATTCTTTCAAATCATGAAAAGCTGATTTGGTGGATTCAGCAGATGCCTTTATATTTTGAAACAAAAAGTCAGATATTTGTTCATGCAGGAGTAGATGAAGAAGCAGGAGAGTACTGGATGTGGGGAGCATCTGATAATACTCTTCTTGGCAAGTTTCCGGCAACGAAAGGTAAGTTTTATAAAACCATAATAGCAGGGCATGTTGGAACCTGCAGCAGAGATCTTGCTGCTAATCGGAGTTATCACGATGTTTATTATGACGGAGAGAGTCATTATTATATTGACGGATCGGTTTATAAGGGTGGAAAACTGTTGCTATTAGCTTATGATGAAGAAAAGGGGGAATATTATCAAGTTGAAAATGGCAGGATGGCTTTTGTTAACCCTGCTGGCATATAAGAGGGATAGATTATATAATGTCAATAATCTAATTAGAAATGCCTGATTAAAATAACACGAAATTAATTTAATATAAATATACAATAGCAGCTTCGGTAGAAGCTGCTATTGTATGTAATGACAGTAATATGCTGAATATTATTTAGTCCCAGTAGACCCAAATCCTCCATCACCTCGCACTGTATCACTTAATTCCTCAGCCTCAACGAATTCAGCAGTGATATAAGGTGTGAGTACAAGCTGTGCAATTCTGTCGCCAGGTTCAACGGTTACAGGGGATTGTGAATGGTTGTGTAATGCAACCATAAGCTCGCCGCGGTAATCAGAGTCAATAACGCCGACCTTATTGGCTGGGGCAAGACCTTTTTTGCACGCCATACCGCTTCGTGCGTATACAAGACCAACAAGGCCTTCTGGGATTTCCATAGCAATCCCTGTCTTGATGAATTCTGTAGTACCAGCGTTGATTATCACTGGTTCAGTCATTCCGGAATAGAGGTCCGCACCGGCAGAGAATTCTGTACCATAAGTTGGAACTATTGCATTTGGTGTAAGCTTTTTAAATTTAACTGTCTGTTTCATTGATGATTATTCTCCTTAATATTATTGATATTCAGGTGACTGACTAATACCTAAATTTTTTATATAGATTTTCCACTGATTATTGATATTCCTCAGCAGTAATTACAGTGCCTTCTTTTAAGGACTGCTGTACAAGTATTGTGCGCTGGTTTGATGAACCCTTGAATTTAAGCATCATATCTTTTAATTCTTCAACAAATCTGCCATCTACGCATACGTCAATATATGAAAGCATTTCTCTGGTTTCAGGATATTTGTCATACATTTTATCCATAATATCCTCATCAAAAAGGTAACCGGTAAAGCACCATATATCCTTGGCCGGATAGTTTTCCTTTACAGTCTTTAGAAGCGGAATAAGTCCCCTTTGATTGGCTGGTTCAAATGGTTCGCCGCCAAGCAGTGTAAGACCAGCAATATAATCTGGCTTCATTGAATTAATTATATCAGATATGGTTGCATCAGTAAAAGGTGTACCATAGTTAAAATCCCACGCAATTTCATTAAAGCAGCCTTTGCAGTGGTGTGTACATCCGCTTACAAAAATGCTTGTACGTACTCCAGGACCATTGGCGATGTCGTTATATTTAATTTCAGCGTAGTTCAAAATATTCCTCCTGATTATGTGCCTTATATGTAAATTAATATGTATAATATCATAAATTGGACAAATATAACAGTGGTTAGAAGTGGCAATTAATATTATAATAACAATAGTTAAAGATTTAACGCATAACGTAATAGAAATAGTATAGCAGACACTACATATGTAAAATGCATAACAGAAAAGAGGCTTTATATGGTTGATATATTTTTTGACAAGTTATACAGATATCCAAGAATTAATGAATGTGTTAGCATAGCAGTTCCATTTGCTAAAGGGGAACTATATAATACAGATAATATAAGCATAGTTCAGAATAAGAGAAAATGTATTATCCAGCCAAAGGTTACGGCAGAGTATGATGATGGTAGTATAAAGTATCTTTTTGTCGATTTTATGGCAGATTTACCAGCTAATAAGTCGGCAAAGGCAGTATTGACAACTACTAAACAGGAGTTAGCTAATCTTATAGCAGACGGACAATCAGAGTGTGCTAAGCAAGATGGCACCGTCAGCGTAACACCGGTTAATAATGGCTTTTTAATAAAATGCGGCAGTCTGGAATATGAGGTTGCCAACAACAGCAGTTCAATATTCAGGCAGCTTAATGATTACAGGAAAGTATATACAGATAAGAATTTTGAAGGTCCATATCTTAAGGATAAAGATGGCAATGCTTATAAGCTTAAGATTGGAGAGTGGAAGGTTGTTGAGGCCGGACCAGTTACTGCAAGCGTAGAAGCTGAGTGCAGTAATATCGCAGTAGGGAATATTGAGAACAAAAATATTAAGGCAGTTATTAAAGTCACTGGTTATGCCGGAAAGCCATGGGTTAATATTACATACAGAATTATTAATACATCAGATGATGAGTTAAAGATAAAGTCGCTTGTATTTTATATTAAGAAATCAGAAGATAGTGTAATTACAGAGCAGTTAAAGCCTCTTAAAATTGCAGCAGGTAACGATTCAACAGGCTGTGGTGATATCCGTACAGATAATTCGCATAATGATGGTCCTGTATTTATGACAAGAGGTACAACAGAGCTTGATATGATTGAAAAGAAGGCTGATGTCAATAATATAAGAACTGTTGTTGCAACTTCTAATTATAAGACAAGCTTTATAATTGGTAAGAATGGCGAGGAGGTCAATGAGGTAATTGATGATAAATATCTTGTGAAAGAGGCTAATGAGCATTTTGCAGAGGTATTTTATGGAACATTTATGGCTGATTATACTGATGGTGAAGATGGCTTTAGTGTTACGGTTCATCAGGCACAGCAGAATTATCCTAAGGCAGTGAAGTCGTGCAGTGAAGGTGTGGCTGTTATGCTTGTTCCTGAGAATGTCGGGGAGATTACTATGCAGTCAGGAATGGCAAAAGAACAGCAGTTTATGATACATTTTCATAGTCCTGCTATGAAGCTGTGGGAGATAGACAACAGAAGTCTTATATACCAGATGCCAGACAGACCATATATAGCACCGGAAGTGTTTAAGAGGGCAGGGGTTATGATTGATGTGTTCCCTGTAAAGTATAATGATGATTTTGAGATATCACTTATGGCAAAAGCAGACGGACATTCAAGGTGCTATGGTATGCTTAACTGGGGCGACACGGTAGATCAGGGCTACACTGTTCAGGGACGTGGCGGTGGAAAGCCTGTTTGGAGCAATAATGAATACGATTATCCACATGCGTGTGCACTTATGTATGCAAGAACCGGTGTCAGAAGATTTATGGATTATCTGATTGTGTCAGCAAAGCATTGGATGGATATAGATGTGTGCCATTACAGCAGTAATCCTCTTAGAATTGGCGGACAGTGGGAGCACACGGCAGGACATTGTAAGAATGGTGTTATGGTATGCTCTCACGAGTGGGTCGAGGGTCTGCTTGATTATTACCATTTTACAGGTGATAAGAGAGGCTATGATACAGCCGTTGGAATAGGAGAAAATGTATTAAAACTTCTTGAAACGCCTATGTATCAGGTGCCGGGTGAAGCCAATGCAAGGGAAACCGGATGGGCACTAAGAACACTTACAGCCCTTTATGTAGAGACTAATGATAATAAATGGCTTGTAAAATGTGACTGGATAATTGATAATTTTAAGAAGTGGGAAGAAGAATATGGCGACTGGTTATCACCTTACACAGATAATACAGCCATAAGAGTAGGCTTTATGATATCAATAGCGGTAGGAAGCGTTATGAGATATTACAGAATATTCCCAAGAGAAGATATCAGGCAGATGATATTAAGGGCAGTTGATGACCTGACAGAGAACTGTTATATGGATAATGGTTTGTTCTATTATAAGGAGCTTCCAAGTCTTGCAAGAAATGGCAATAATACCCTGCTTCTTGAAGCACTTGCAATAGCCTATGAGCTTACAGGTAATAAACAGTATCTTGAATATGGAATTAATACGTTCAGGGGTGCTGTGAATGAAGTGCCTAAGGGAGCAGTAGGAGTCAAGACTATTATAGATGATGCGGTAATATGTCAGGGCAATTCAGGAAAAGGATTTGCACAGAGTTTCATACCACTTGCAACTTATTATAATGCAATTAGTGAAAATAATATGACATTCTGACAATAATGTGTTAAAATAAATATTATGATGTATGTGTAAGAGGCATAAGATGGCATTTCAGTAATGAAAGATGTCATTTTACTGGGTCGCACAGCACACCGGAAACAGACAGCCATATCAGAAAGAATATACTGATATGGCTGTTTGGGTTAAATAATCATAACACAGAGTAACAGCCTAAGGAGGTTAATTATGAGAATCGGTATAAGAGCACACGATGTGGCATATGCACCACTTAATGAACTTATTCCTAATATACATAATCAGGGATTTCATTGTATGCACATAGCATTAAGCAAGTCTATTAAGGAGTTCAAGCCTGGAGTAGAGACTATGACACCAGGTCTTGCAATGTATATTAAAGAATTATGTGCAGAGAATAAGGTTGATATAGCAGTACTTGGCTGTTACCTTAACCTTTGCAATCCTAATGAGGAGAAGCACAAGGATATAGTTGAGAAATATAAGGCACATATAAGATTTGCAAGTATACTTGGCTGTGGCGTAGTTGGTACAGAGACAGGTGCTGTCAATGAGGAGTACAAGTATGAGCCAGCTAACCATTCAGAGGAAGCTTTACAGTGCTTTATAGATAATTTAAGACCAATAGTTAAATATGCAGAGCAGTTCGGCGTTATAGTTGCGATTGAACCGGTATGGAAGCATATTGTTAATACAGTTGAGAGAGCAAGAAAGGTTCTTGATGCGATAGACTCACCTAATCTTCAGATTATATTTGATCCAGTCAACCTTTTATATGTGGGTAATATAGATAAGCAGGATGAGATAATTAATCAGGCATTTGATTTATTATTAAAGGATATAGCAGTTGTCCACTGCAAAGATTATGTAGTTGAAGGTGATGAGCTTAAGTCAATAGCGGCGGGAACAGGCGGACTTAATTATCCGCTTCTTCTTAAGAAGATTAAGGAACATAAGCCATATGTTCATTGTACACTTGAGAATACTGTACCAGAAAATGCAGTAGCAACAAGAGAATTTATGGAAAAACTATATTCAGAAGTGTAGGGAGAGATTATATGCCAGAGAATAATATAGAATTAGCAGGCAATACCAATATCAAGACAAGTCAGGTGGACAAGTCGGTTGATACTCCAGCAGATTTTACAAGTCCTGAAGTGCTTTATAATAAGCTTATAGAAACAATCAGGCAGTATCATCCTTCATCAGATTTATCTGATATAGAGAGAGCATATAAAGTGGCTAAGGAGGCACACGAAGGACAGTTTAGAAAGTCTGGAGAGCCATATATTATTCACCCACTGTGTGTTGCCATTATATTAGCAGAGCTTGAACTTGATAAGGAATCTATTATTGCAGGTCTTTTGCACGATGTTGTGGAAGATACAGTTATGACAAGTGAAGATGTTGCTAGGGAATTTGGCGATGAAGTAGCACTTTTGGTAGATGGTGTAACAAAGCTCACACAGCTTAATTACCAGCACGATAAGATTGAGGTTCAGGCTGAGAACTTAAGAAAAATGTTCCTTGCAATGGCAAAGGATATACGAGTTATTATGATAAAGCTTGCCGACAGGCTTCATAATATGCGTACAATGCAGTACCAGTCACCAGCCAAGCAGGTAGAAAAGTCAAGAGAAACTATGGATATATATGCACCTATTGCCCATAGGTTAGGTATATCCAAGATTAAGGTAGAGCTTGATGATTTATCAATGAAGTATCTTATGCCGGATACTTATAATGACCTTGTAAAGCAGGTTGATATTAACAGACCGGGCAGGGAGGCATTTATAAAGAGCATTATCAAAGAAGTAGGCATGCACATTAGCAATGCTGGAATTGAAGCTGAGATAGACGGAAGAGTTAAGCATTTCTTCTCAATATATAGAAAGATGGTTAACCAGAATAAGACACTTGACCAGATATATGATATATTTGCCGTTCGTATAAAGGTTGATACAGTCAAGGATTGTTATGCGGCACTTGGTGTTATTCACGAAATGTATAAGCCAATACCGGGACGTTTTAAAGATTATATAGCAATGCCTAAGCCTAATATGTACCAGTCGCTTCATACAACACTTATTGCTTCTAACGGACAGCCATTCGAGGTACAGATAAGAACTTATGAAATGCACAGAATTGCTGAATATGGTATTGCTGCCCACTGGAAGTATAAAGAAGGCAAGACAGGAGAATCTGATAAGAGTGAGGAAGCTAAGCTTAGCTGGCTAAGACAGATTCTTGAATGGCAGAGAGATATGTCTGATAACAAGGAGTTCTTATCATCAATTAAGAATGACCTTAACCTTTTTTCTGATTCAGTGTACTGTTTCACTCCTACAGGTGATGTTAAGACACTTCCAGCAGGTTCTAATCCAATAGATTTTGCATACAGCATACATAGTGCTGTAGGTAACAAGATGGTTGGTGCAAGGGTCAATGGCAAGCTTGTTAATATTGATTATGAGATTAAGAATGGTGACAGAATTGAGATTATAACATCACAGAATTCCAAAGGACCAAGCCGTGACTGGCTTTCGATGGTTAAGTCAACACAGGCCCGTAACAAGATTAACCAGTGGTTTAAGCAGGAGCTTAAAGAAGACAATATTATAAAGGGCAAGGAACTTATATCTAATTACTGTAAGAGTAAGGGAATTGTTCTTTCTGAGATTAATAAGCCTGAATTTGTTGAGAAAGCACTAAGAAAATATGGTTACAAAGACTGGAATGCTGTTCTTGCGGCAGTAGGACACGGTGCATTAAAGGAAGGCCAGATTGTCAATAAGCTTAATGAGGAATATCAGAAGACTAAGAAGGCTGAGATAACTGACAAGCAGGTACTTGACAGCATTGTGGCAAGTGAGAGCAAGGAAAAAGAAAAGGAGAAGAAGGGCAAAGGCGGTATTGTTGTAAAAGGAATACATGATGTTGCAGTCCGTTTCTCTAAGTGCTGTAATCCAGTGCCAGGTGATGAGATTGTTGGATTTGTTACAAGAGGAAGAGGAATATCAATTCACAGAACAGATTGTGTTAATATTCTTAATTTCCCAGCTAATGAAAGAGCAAGGCTTATTGAAGCTGAGTGGGAGCAGACAGAGAATAAAGATGAGAAGTACAGTGCAGAGATTAATATATATGCAGGCAATAGAAAAGGACTTATTGTTGATATTTCACGTCTGTTTACGGAAGCCAATATAGATGTAAGATTTATGAACAGCCGTGTTAATAAGAAACAGCTTGCAACAATCAATCTTGGATTTGTTGTATCTGGTAAGGAAGAGCTTAACAGATTAATTGACAATTTAAGAAAGATTGACGGAGTGACAGATATAGAGAGAGCTACAGGCTGATATTTATAACTGCTGTCGTGCGAAGTTAAGATATTTTATATATTGCTTCGTGCGGCAGCATTTTTGACACAGGGATTGGAGATTATAATGTATAAAATAGATGTAAGAGTATTAGGAATGGTAGGAACGAACTGCTACCTGCTTTGTAATACAGACACTAAGGAGTGCGTGCTTATAGACCCTGCGGATAATGCTGGAAAGATAAGCGAGATGATAGAGCAGTCTGGCTGTATGTTAAAGGGAATACTTTTAACACACGGACATTTTGACCATATTATGGCAGCAGATGAAGTGAGGGATAAGTATAATGTTAAGGTGTATGCTTCAGCAGAGGAGAAGAATACATTAAGTACACCTCATATTAATCTTGGTGAGGCTTATGGAATGAACCTGTCTGTGAAGGCTGATGTATGGCACAATGACGGTGATATACTTAAGCTTGCAGGATTTGATATTAAGGCAATTCACACACCGGGACATACAGAGGGCGGAACGTGCTATTATATTGGGTCAATCGGCGTGTTATTCTCAGGTGATACACTTTTCTGTGAGTCAGTTGGAAGAACAGATTTCCCAGGCGGAAGTATGAGCGACATTGTGCATTCAATTAAGGACAAGTTAATGGTACTTCCAGATGATACCAAGGTGTATACAGGACACGGCGAGGGAACAAGCATAGGATATGAGAGGGTTCATAACCCATATATAGGTGCGTAGGAAAGATGAACAGTATGATATATATTAAAATTGATAACGATACATTTTATGATGATGCAATAGTTCTTGTGCGTTCATTTTACCCAAGAATGGAGGTAAAGGCATATAAGCAGGATACAGTTGCCACAGAAGCTGATAAAGTGATTGATATAACAGTACCTGATATGACAGGACTTAACAAGAGCGAAATGCACGATAAATTCAAGTCATATTTATATGACAGGCTCAGCCAGATGACAGGAAAGACACTGCCCTGGGGTTATCTTACAGGAGTGCGCCCAAGCAAGATTGCATATGTTATGCTTGAAGATGGCGAAGATGAGCAGACTATAAAGAAGCATTTTATGGATAAGCATAAGGCAAGTGAGAAGAAAGCCAGCCTTGCAATAAATGTAGCAAAGAAAGAAATGGACATTCTTAATAAGATAGATTATAAGAATGGTTACAGTTTATATATTGGAATACCATTTTGTCCAAGTATATGCTTGTACTGCTCATTTTCATCATATGCACTTGATGCGTATAAGAATTATGTGGATGATTACCTTGATGCACTTATTAAGGAGATGACCTTTGTAGCAAGGGCGATGAAAGGCAGAAGACTTGATACAGTGTATTTTGGCGGTGGAACACCAACAACACTTGGTGCGGCACAGATTGACAGGCTCATAACGGCTTTAAAGGAGCTTTTTGATATTGACGGCTGTCATGAATTTACAGTTGAAGCAGGACGTCCAGACAGCATAACAAGGGATAAGTTAAAGGTGTTAAAGGCACATAATGTTGGAAGAATATCTATTAATCCGCAGACGATGAACCAGCAGACACTTGACCTTATAGGAAGAAAGCATACAGTAGAGCAGATTAAAAATGTGTACGCTATGGCAAGGGAAGAAGGTTTTAATAATATTAATATGGATATTATTCTTGGACTTGTCGGTGAAGATGTTGATGAGGTTGCCCATACATTATCAGAGATTGAGGCGATGAAGCCTGAGAGCCTTACAGTACATTCTCTTGCAATAAAGAGAGCGGCGGCACTTAATATATGGAGAGATAAGTATAAGCAGTTATCTACCAAGAATACAGATGAGATAATAAGAATGACAGAGGACACAGCCAAAAGATTGTCAATGGAGCCTTATTATATGTATCGTCAGAAGAATATGGCAGGTAATTTTGAGAATGTCGGTTACTCAGTTGTGGGACTTGAATGTATATATAACATTCTTATTATGGAGGAAAAGCAGACAATAATTGCCTGTGGTGCAGGAGCTTCCAGCAAGGTAGTATTTCATAATGAAGCAGATGATAATCATTCAGTCAGAATTGAGAGAATAGAAAATGTAAAAGACGTTCGTAATTATATTCAAAGAATTGATGAAATGATTGATCGAAAGAAGAAATTCTTTGAGGAAAATAATTTCTAGAAATAGTAGTTATTGAAATAACAATTTGAAAGGAATTATTATTTGGTAATAATTTCCTTAGGATAGATAGAATTAAATTATATTTAAAGGAATATAGTGTCCTGAAATCAGGATATACGCTTATTATAAAAAATATAGAAATGAGGATAATATGAAGATAGCAGTTGCTTACGAGAATGGAAATGTTTTTGAGCATTTCGGACATTCAAGACAATTTAAGATTTATGAAACAGATGGACAGAACATTGTTAAAGAAGAAGTTATAGAGAGTGAAGGCTCTGGACATTCAGCTATGGCAGGACTTCTTGCAGGTCTTGATATTAATGCTGTTATATGTGGTGGTATCGGTGGTGGTGCTGCCAATGCATTAGGCGAAGCAGGCATAGAAGTATATTCAGGTGTATCAGGAAATGCAGATGAAGCGCTAGAGGCATACCTTAATGGAGAATTGATATCAGAGGGTGTTAATTGCAGTCATCATTCACACGAAGAAGAACAGAACTGTGGAACAGCTGATACAGAAAATGAAAGCTGCGGCTGTGGCTGTGGTTGTGGAAGTGACATAGATGACGGAAGCTGCGGCTGTGGAAGTAATGAAACATCAGGCTGTGGCGGTTGTTCAGGTTGTGGTGGAGGAGCACCTTTATTTGATGGAGCTAATGTAGGCAAGGTGTGCAGAGTACACTACAAAGGAACATTTAACGATGGAACACAGTTCGATTCATCTTATGACAGAGGAGAACCTCTTGAATTCACCTGTGGTGCAGGTATGATGATACTTGGCTTTGATAAGGCTGTAGCTGATATGAATGTAGGAGATATAATAGATATACATTTAATGCCAGAAGAAGCTTATGGAGAGAAAAATCCAGATGCAATTATCACAGTTCCAATCAGCGAGCTTGCAGGTTCAGAAGAACTTAAGGTTGATGATATGGTATATCTTCAGAATGTATATGGACAGCCATTTCCAGCTAAGGTAACAGCATTAACAGAGAATGACATAACATTTGATGCTAACCACGAGATGGCAGGAAAAGAACTTAACTTTAAGATTGAGCTTGTAGAAGTTAAATAAGACTTGAGTAGATTATTAACTTAATAAAATAGATACTAATAGATATTATGGTAGATTTTAATCATCGAACTAGATAGATTATTAAGAATAAATCTCCCTGTAACTTATATCCGGAAGCAAAGGCTTAGGAAAGATATAAGTTACAGGGAGATTTTATCAGCTTCAAATATTATTATATATAAATGGTTTATTGTTCTAATCTTTACTTGTGAAATGTTTAGAGCTTATTTATTAAAATATATTGACCTATTCTTAATATTAAATATTGAGAATTATTTTAATATGGAATTATTCTTCCTCATCAATTATTCGTCTTGCAACATATACACCACTTGCAGAAGCGTGTGATAATGAATGTGTAACGCCGCTTCCGTCACCGATTATGTAAAGACCTTTGTACTTGGTTTCAAGGTTGTTATCAATCTCAACTTCCATATTGTAGAATTTGACCTCAACACCATATAAAAGAGTGTCGTCATTGGCAGTACCCGGAGCAATCTTATCAAGAGCGTAAATCATCTCTATTATTCCATCAAGTATACGCTTAGGTAGAACAAGGCTTAAATCGCCGGGAGTAGCAGAAAGAGTAGGTCTTACAAGTCCTTCTTCAATTCTTTTATCTGTGCTTCGTCTGCCTCGTATAAGGTCACCGAATCTTTGGACAATTACACCGCCTCCAAGCATATTAGAAAGACGTGCAATACTTTCACCATATCCGTTGCTGTCCTTGAAAGGTTCAGAAAAGTGCTTTGCAACAAGCAGGGCAAAGTTAGTATTTTCAGTCTGTTTATCACTGCCTTCATAGCTGTGTCCATTAACAGTTACAATGCCGTTCGTATTCTCATTAACAACGATACCGTTAGGATTCATACAGAAGGTGCGGACTAAATCCTCAAACTTTTCAGTCCTGTATACAATCTTACTTTCGTATAATTCATCTGTAAGATGTGCAAATATAACAGCAGGAAGCTCAACTCTTACGCCGATATCAACACGGTTTGATTTGGTTGGAATATCTAAGTCCTGACAGACTTTTTCAATCCATTTGCTTCCGCTTCTTCCAACTGACACAATACATTTGTTGCAGTCCATATAGGTATCTTTGTAATATATGCGGTAATTATTATCGATTATTTCAATATTAGTAACAGGAGTATTAAAGTAGAAATCAATATGCTCCTTCATTTCATTGTACATATTTTCAAGGACAATATAATTAATATCAGTTCCAAGATGTCTTACAGAAGCATCAAGAAGCTTTAATTTGTTCTGCATACATAAAGTCTTGAATTTAGTACCGGCAGTTGAGTACATATGCGTATCCTCACCGCCGTGGGAAGTATTGATGGTATCAACATATTTCATAAGGCCAATAGCTTCTTCCTTGCCGATATATTCGTAAAGAGTACCACCAAAGTCATTAGTAATGTTGTATTTGCCATCAGAAAATGCTCCGGCACCGCCAAAGCCATTCATAATGGCACAGGTTGGGCATTTGATACAGGATTTGATATTCTTTCCGTCAATTGGACATTTTCTCTTCTCTAAAGTATTACCTTCCTCAAATACGGCAACCTTTAAATCAGGAGCTTTCTTCATAAGCTCATAAGCAGAGAATATTCCGCCCGGACCAGCACCTATAATTATTACATCATATTTCATAAAATATTCACCCCACAATCGTTAATCGTCCTAAGTATTATATTATAAAAGCAGGATTATTAACAAGCAAAACAATTAAGATATGAATATTAACCTTGAAAGTGTTGTAAATACAACATATTAATGCGGAATGAAGATGTTACAATCCAGACATACTAATAATCCACATACAGATAAGTGTAATTGTGGTCTTACAAGATATACAGGTAAGAGTGACTGTAAGCTTACAAGATAATAAAGCAGATTATAATATGATGCACATATAAGCATAACAGCCAGCTTATATATAAAGCTGATAAATTACCAGCAGATAGATTGAAAAATATAATAAAAATAATGGAGGAATTATATGAACAGGACAGAACAGATTAAAGGCTATCTTAAAAGACTTGGTGATGGTGAAAGTCTTGAGAATGTTAAGAAAGATTTTGTTAAGGAATTCAATGATGTCAATCCAATAGAGATTATGGAAGCGGAGCAGGCGTTGATAGCAGAGGGAACACCTATATCAGAGGTTTCAAAGCTGTGTGATGTTCACTCAGCATTATTTCACGGTGCGACTAAGGAAGAAAGAATAGCCAAGGCGGAAAATGAAATATCAGAGATGAAAAAGTACTATGATGACACAATGAAAGGTATGACTAAGAGTGCCATTGCAGATATGCGTAAAGACAGAGAAAGCATTTTTAATAAACTGGCTATGATAAGCGGCCACCCATTAAATACTTTTGTGAAAGAAAATAAGGCAATCCAGCAGGTTATTGATGATATTAAAGAAAATATTACAAGCGGACATATTGATATAAAGGCACTGAAAGAGAAGATATATAAGCTCAGGGAGTTATCTATTCATTATGCCAAGAAAGGGGATTTGTTATATCCGGTGCTTAATGTACGATATAAAATCAGCGGACCTTCGGCGGTTATGTGGACAGTTGATGATGAGATAAGAGATGAGCTGTCAGACATAGCAAAGCAGTTAAATTACATGGACGGTAATAACAGTAGCAAAGCAGACAATAATAACAGTGCGGATAACAATAATGGTAAAAGTCTGGACGGTAAATTAATTGAAAGAATAGAAAATGTTATAAAGAGGGCAGAGGAGATGATATATAAGGAAGATAATATATTGTATCCTAACTGTGCCGCTAATTTTACGGAAGCTGAGTGGATTGGAATATATCACGATTCCAAAGATTATGCCGTGTGCCTTGATACAGTATCAGACAGATGGGAGAAAGCAGAAGAAGTAGAAAATGTGTATAAACCTGAAGTGTCAGAACAATCTGATAAGAAAGAAGATGTTCAGAATGAGTTATATATGGCAGGCGGACATATGACACTTTCGCAGCTTGAGGCACTGCTTAATGCAATACCAATGGAGATAACATTTGTTGATGAAGATAATATCAACAGATATTTTAATGAAGGGTCAAAGGTATTTAAAAGACCTGTTATGGCAATTGACAGGGAGGTATTCTCGTGCCACCCACCAAAGATTGAGGCAAAGGTCAGAAGAATTATAGAAGAATTCAGGATAGGAACACTTGATGAAGTATCTGTCTGGATGGATAAACAAGGAAGGACTATGCTTGTTAAATATATTGCGGTAAGGGACAAGCAGGGAAATTATGTTGGAACTCTTGAGGCGGTTCAGGATATGGAATTTGCTAAAGAACATTTTGCAAAGCTTAAATAAACGTGTATACAAGGTTTCTCTTTAAATATAGCCGATAAGGACATTGACATTTCTTTCACATAAAAATATAATATAATATTGTCTGAATGGAATTGATTCAGCATTAAGTATATTGATATGGTAGAATTATGAAGAATAACAATAATGAACTCATTGATTATATGATTAATGATTTTAAAAGTGGAATTAAGCACGGAGTGCTTGTTGCCAATCTGACATATGAGCTTGCACAGATGTGTGGTTTGTCTAAAGATGAGGCATACGAATTAAAGATTGCTGCGATGGTTCACGATGTTGGAAAGTTAAAGCTTTCAGAATATCTGTATGGAAGAACCGATGAGGCACTTCCGGAAGATGAGAAGCAGTATATGAGTATGCACTCAAAGATAAGCCATGATCTATTGAAAAAATACGATTATTCAGATAATATAATGGATGTCGTTCTTTCACATCATGAATGTTTTGATGGAAGCGGATATCCTAATGGGCTTGTTGGTGAGCAGATACCATTAGGAGCAAGAATATTAAAGGTTGCAGATGAATTTGCGGCACTTATATCAGACAGACCATATAGGAAAGCATTTGATATAGACACTGCTGTTACAATTATGATAGATGAGATTAAGAATATGGATATCAGAGTATTCCTTTTATTCCAGAGGCTTATTCACGAAGATTCGACTATAGAATTGATTAATAATAGCAGATTAGATATTGATGATTTGGATATAAGTGATATACTAAAAATCAGTCAGGATTAGGAGTAACCTAATTATGCCTTAGGGCAAATAAAACAGGCTGTTAATACAGCTAAGAAGAATGAGGTAATTAACTATGGCAGAGTCAATGGTTGGCTTAAAGAGAACACACAGATGCACAGAAGTTTCAAGTGCAGATATTGGCAGTACAGTTACAGTTATGGGCTGGGTTGCTAAAAGACGTAATCTTGGTTCACTTATATTTGTGGATTTAAGAGACAGAAGCGGTCTTTTACAGATTCTTTTTGATGAGAATATTATCGGCAAAGAAGGATTTGACAAGGCATATACATTAAGAAATGAATTCGTAATAGCTGTAGTAGGTAAGGTTATTAAGAGAAGTGGAGCAGTTAATGACAATCTTAAGACCGGTGATATTGAGATTGCGGCTGAATCATTAAGAATACTTTCTGAGTCAGAGACACCTCCATTTCCAATTGAGGATAATATTAATACTAAAGAAGATATAAGACTTAAATATAGATGCCTTGATCTTAGACGTCCTGATATTCAGTCTAATATCATTATGAGAAGCAAGGTTGCCACTCTTACAAGAGCATTTCTTGCTAATGAAGGTTTCCTTGAAATAGAGACACCTATGCTTACTAAGTCAACTCCGGAAGGAGCAAGAGATTATCTTGTGCCAAGCAGGGTTCATCCAGGAAAATTCTATGCACTTCCACAGTCACCACAGCTCTTTAAGCAGATGCTTATGTGCTCTGGATATGACAGATATATGCAGATTGCAAGATGTTTCAGAGATGAAGATTTAAGAGCTGACAGACAGCCGGAATTCACTCAGATAGATATGGAATTGTCATTTGTTGACGTTGATGATGTAATTGATGTTAATGAAAGACTTTTAGCATATCTTTTCAAAGAGGTATTAGATATTGATGTACAGCTTCCAATCCAGCGTATGACATGGCAGGAAGCTATGGATAGATTTGGTTCTGATAAGCCAGATTTAAGATTTGGTATGGAACTTAAGAATGTTACAGACATAGTAAAGAACTGTGGTTTCGGCGTATTTACAGGGGCTATCGAGAATGGTGGAACTGTAAGAGGTATTAATGCCAATGGACAGGGAAGTATGCCTCGTAAGAAGATTGATGCACTTGTCGACTTTGCAAAGGGATATGGTGCAAAGGGTCTTGCTTATATAGCTATTCACGAAGATGGTTCACTTAAGTCTTCATTCTCTAAGTTTATGACTGAGGATGAGATGAACGCACTTGTTGAGGCTATGGAAGGTAAGCCGGGTGACCTTCTTTTATTTGCTGCTGACCGCAATAAGATTGTATGGAATGTACTTGGAGCATTAAGAGTTGAACTTGCTGGACAGATGGGACTTCTTGATAAGAATGATTATAAGTTCCTCTGGGTAACAGAATTCCCACAGTTTGAGTGGTCAGATGAAGAAGAGAGATTCGTAGCTATGCATCATCCATTTACTATGCCTATGGATGAGGATCTTGATAAGCTTGAGTCAGACCCAGGTTCAGTACGTGCCAAGGCTTATGATATTGTACTTAACGGTACAGAGATAGGTGGTGGTTCAGTAAGAATCCATCAGGCTGATGTACAGTCAAGAATGTTTAAGGCACTTGGTCTTACAGATGAAGTTGCTAATGAGAAGTTTGGTTTCTTACTTGATGCGTTCAAGTACGGAGTACCACCACACGCTGGTCTTGCATATGGTCTTGACAGACTTGTTATGCTTATGGCTAAGAGAGATTCAATAAGAGATGTTATTGCATTTCCTAAGGTAAAGGATGCTTCCTGCCTTCTTACTAATGCACCAGATGTAGTAGATGCAAAACAGCTTGAAGACTTATCTATCAGAATTACAGAGTCAGAACAGGAATAATATTTTAAGAGCATTTGAAAGTATTTAATGGATATTTTCAAATGCTTTTTTTAACTATATTTTTAGACAATACTTTGTGAAATCTGGATGAAAATAATGGCTTTATCAGCTTTTTTTTAGCAAAAATATTGCATTTGAATAATCATTGGGTATATACTTTTTTTATAAATCTTTGCAAAACTATAACAAAAGACTGGAGAAAAATTATGACAGAGAATCAGTATATAAGGGCAAACAGGACTGTTTTATTTACAGTTCTCATAGTATTTGGTTATATTGCGCTGACCCTGATGGCAGCATTAGGAGTGGGTGACGGACATAACAAAGGAAAGATTTTAATACAGTTTGTTGTGGCACTTGCGGTAATTATTGTATCAGTAGCTGCTTATATTTTAAGGAAGAAGACCAGAGTGTGTGAATTAACGATTGCGGTATCAATGGCATTTGGATATGTTGTTCTTATACTGCTTAATTCAACTGATGGTGTATGGACATATGTACTTCCTTTGATTATGGCTTCGATGGTATATCTTAATGAAAAACTAATATTGTGGGCTGATGGCGTTGCGATAGCTGGTAATGTCATAAGACTTATTATGGATTATAATATGTATAATGGAGTGGCTATGGCAAGCAGGGTTCTTGCTATATTAGTATTGGTTATTGTTACATGTATATCTCTTAGTGTAACAAAGCTGCTTAAGCAGTTTTTTGCAGAGAATATGAATAAGATAGAGGCAGCAGCAGTTATACAGAAAGAGAATAACGAGAAGATGGTTGCTGTAGCTGATAATATAACCAGACATTTCGGACAGGCTATGGATATGCTTGATGAGTTAGAAAAGAGCATAGATATAAACCACAATTCAATGAAAGATATAGCAGAAAGCACAGAAAGCACAGCAGAAGCCATACAAAGACAGGCCACTATGTGTGCAGAGATTCAAGAAAACACTGATATTGCTGAAAAAGAGATAAGCGAGATGGTTGAGGCTTCACACAGAACAGATGAGACTGTTAATGATAGTAAGGCTATAGTAGTTGAACTTAAGGAACAGGCACAGAATGTACATGATGCAAGCAATATAATCGTAGATGTGATTAACAGTCTTACAGAAAAGGTTGATGATGTACAGGGATTTATTGGTTCTATCGTAGAGATTTCAAGCCAGACTAACCTTCTTGCATTAAATGCTTCAATAGAAGCAGCAAGAGCAGGAGAAGCCGGAAAGGGTTTCGCAGTAGTAGCCGAAGAGATAAGACAGCTCTCAGAACAGACTAAGAATGCATCTTCAAGCATAACAGATATAATCAATAATCTTTATGAAGATACGAAGAAAGCTAATGAGAGCATAAAAGCGTCAGTTGAGTCAGTTAATAAGCAGAATGAACTTATTGATAATACAAGAGTGACTTTTGAGGACGTAGGAAAAACAGTTGATAATCTTATGAACAATATAGATTCTGCAGAGCAGAGCATTAACAAGATACTGGATTCAACTTCTGTTATTTCTGATAATATTTCACATTTATCAGCAACAGGAGAAGAGGTAGCAGCTGCTTCAACTGAAGGCCTAAAAGTATCTGACACAACAGTTGAAAGTATGAAGAACTGTAAGAATATATTACATAACATATATCTTCTTGCAGAGGATTTAAAGAGTTCAGTAGATAACTAAATGGATTGTAAGAGATTAAGCAGATTACAATGTATTGCAAGACTAGCAGTTGATTATTATAAGTTGTAATTAATAATATAATCAGGATGGTTTTGCAGGGTTATTAATATTTATAAGACAACAGTATGTTTATTATAAGGAGTGCAAATGACATTTTATGTCTGCATTATTTATAAAAGACAGCTGTTGTTTTTTTATGTAATAGGGAATTTCGATAGAATTTCCTATACATAAAAGGTGCTATGTGCCGATGATGCACACTTGCACGAAGATGTAGGTTGTCGCAAGCGACAGTGCTTAGTGTGAGAAGGTGCTTCATATATTTTATTTATATAGGAATATTTTATGCTTGACTTGAAGTTAACTCTAAATGCTATTATCAAAATGTAGAGTTAATAATCAGGTTTAATTAATAATTATATGAGGTGATTAATTATGAGAAGAAATAATATTAGAAAAACAGAGGCGCTTATAATGGCATTTGCATTATCAGCAAGCCTATTGTTAACAGGTTGTGGCAATAGTACTGGTAGTAAGAATACAGCTTCTAATAATGCAAGCATTGTAAGCAGTAGTAACAGCGTAGACAATAATAATGGCAGTAGTGGTAACCAAAATACTAATGGTGACAGTGTTAATGAAAATAATAGTACAACAGACGAAGCTGGAATTAATCACGATTATCCGGTAATGTTGTTCTCTTATGATAAGAATGATACTAATTATGAAGAACCAGAAGCGTTTAATTCAGAACATCTTGGCGGCAATTATGGTGAGATTGAGAAGATAGAATATTATTCTCCAACTACTAATGCTACAAGAAATGCCAATGTGTATCTTCCATATGGATATGATAAGAGTAAAAGCTATCCTGTAGTATATCTTCTTCACGGAATGAGTGGAACATATGAAGATTACAGGGTTCTTGGTGCAAGACCAACAGCACAGAATATTGTGTATGAATACAACCGCAACGATATGATATTAGTAAGCTTTACTGTATTTACGGATGTTGACGGAAAGCAGGAATCTGATTATGGATTTTCGGATTTAACTGCAAGATATGATGCCTGTGAAAATGATGTGATTAATGCTCTTATTCCATATATTAATTCGCATTATTCAACTAAGATAGGCAGGGAATACACAGGAATTGCGGGATATTCATTAGGTGGACGGGAAGCTCTTTATTTATGCTTTGCACACCCTGATATATTTGGGTATGTAGGTGCATTTGAGCCTGTTGGAGGAGTTGTTAATACAGGAAGCGGTGAAACATTATATGGCAACAGGGGATATCTTCTTCCTGAGCTTGTTAAGGAAAGCGGGGAAGCACCACTTCTTACACTTATAGTAACAGGTGATGAAGATCCATATTGCAGGGTATCATCAGAGAATTATTCAAGATATATGACAGAACATTCAATTGACCATATATTCTATTACAGACACGGCGGACACGAGGCAGGTGTATGGAATAATGGCTTATATAACTTTCTAAGGCGGATATTCTAATGAAGATTGTATTAAATAACTTAATTATTGTACAAATGTATAATTATACATTGACTTATTGCTAAATAATCTATAAAATTAATAGCTATACAGGTTGTATAACTACAACTATAGAAAATGGAGGTTGTAATATGTATTCATTTGATGAAGTATTGAACTATGATCCAGAATTAGCTAAAGCTATGGATGATGAATTAGCAAGACAGAGAAGCCATATTGAATTAATAGCTTCTGAGAACCTTGTAAGTAAAGCTGTTATGGCAGCTATGGGAAGCCCTCTTACTAACAAGTATGCAGAAGGATATCCTGGAAAGAGATATTATGGTGGCTGCGAATATGTAGATGTTGTTGAAACACTTGCAATTGAGAGAGCTAAGAAGTTATTTGGTTGTGAATATGCCAATGTTCAGCCACATTCAGGTGCACAGGCTAACTTAGCAGCATTCTTTGCTATGGTAGAACCAGGTGACACTGTTATGGGTATGAGCCTTGACTGTGGTGGACACCTTTCACATGGTTCACCAGTTAATATCTCTGGTAAATATTTTAATATAGTTCCTTATGGTGTTACAGCCGAAGGTTTTATAGATTATGATGAAGTATTAAGAATAGCTAAGGAATGTAAGCCTAAGATGATTATTGCTGGTGCATCTGCATATGCAAGAGTTATCGACTTCAAGAAGTTCAGAGAGATAGCTGACGAAGTTGGTGCTTATCTTATGGTAGATATGGCTCATATCGCTGGTCTTGTAGCTGGTGGAGAACATCCAAGCCCAATTCCTTATGCTGATGTAGTTACAACTACAACACATAAGACATTAAGAGGACCAAGAGGTGGTATGATTCTTTCATCAGCAGAAGCTGCTGAGAAGTTCAAGTTTAACAAGTCTGTATTCCCAGGAATTCAGGGTGGTCCACTTATGCACGTTATTGCTGGTAAGGCAGTATGCTTAAAGGAAGCTCTTGACCCAAGCTTTAAGACTTATGCTAAGAATATTGTTGACAATGCACAGGCTCTTTGCTCAGGTCTTATGAACAGAGGATTTGATATCGTATCTGGTGGTACAGATAATCACCTTATGCTTGTTAATCTTTTAAGCAAGAATAAGACTGGTAAGGAAGTAGAAAAGCTTCTTGATGCAGCTAACATTACATGCAACAAGAACACTATCCCTAACGATCCAGCTTCACCTTTCGTAACAAGTGGTATCAGACTTGGTACAGCAGCAGTTACAACAAGAGGCTTCAACACAGCAGATATGGATGTAGTAGCAGAAGCTATTGCTTTACTTGTAGATGACGTTGATGCTAATCAGGCTAAGGCTATGGCTATGGTTAAGGAACTTACAGACAAGTATCCTCTTTATGAATAATGCTGGAATATATAAGAAATGAACTTCTGGGGATGACTGATAAAGGAGAATATGCAGCATTTACATCCTCACTTATTCCTGGCTGCGATAATATAATAGGAATAAGACAACCGGTATTAAAGCAATATGCAAAACAGCTGATAAAGGAGAATAAGGATTTCCGGCAGCTGCTTAGTGAACCGGATATTTATCAGGAAGAAACACTGCTTAGAAGCTACATAATAGGAATGGGAACAGCGAAGGAGAAAGACTTTAAGAAGGCTTTAAAAGACTTCAACACATTCGTTCCTCTTGTGAACAACTGGGCTGTAAACGACAGCTTCTGTGTAGAATTCAGGGTTATGGATATGTTTCGGGACGAGTTTCTGCCATACATAAAGGAATGTATAGAATCGTTTGATGAATACAGGGCAAGAGTAGGGCTTATAATGCTGTTAGACCACTATTTAAAGGTTGATATGCATGGCATGAAAAGACCGAGAATGAAAAAGGTTACTATTAAAGATATAGAAAGCACAGATGAAATAAATTGTGCTAATGGTTTATATCTTGATGATATATTTTCACTTGTAAACAGGGATTTTTCGGCCTATGGATATTATACACAGATGGCAGCAGGCTGGCTTCTTGCGGAATGTTTTGTTACATTTCCAAAAAGAACGTGGGAATATCTTACAGATACCGACTGCTTAAAGTTAGATAAGTTGTCATATCAGAAGGCGGTACGAAAGATATGTGAATCGCTCACGCCGGATAAAGAAGTTAAACTAAAAGTTAAAAAGGATCTGAAGCAGATGTAATAATCTGTTTCAGGTCTTTTTTTATTGCTTTAGTATATTTTAATAATTTGAATATCAAAATAACCTTGACAAACACATAAGTTTTGTAGTATAAAAACAATGTTTGAAAATCAAAGTAAGATAATCAAATTGTTAGTAAGTCAAATAAATAAGGACAAAAAAGTATGATAAGAACAAGAATCATAGGAACAGGAAGCTATGTTCCACCAGATATATTGACTAACGATAATCTGTCAGAAATGGTAGATACGAGTGATGAGTGGATAAGGACAAGAACTGGTATATGTAACAGACATATAGCAAAAGATATGGATAATGCTGATATGGCATATAACGCTGCAAGAAATGCAGTAGAGGATGCACGTATTGAAGCTTCTAAGATTGGTCTGATTATAGTTGCAACGTCAACTCCTGATTATGCTTTTCCTAATCAGGCATCACTTGTACAGGCAAAGCTTAAAGCAGTAAATGCTATGTGTTTTGATGTAAGTGCAGCATGTTCAGGTTTTATTACAGCCCTGGATATTGCAGCTTCAATGTTAAAGGCAGGTTCGTATAAATATGCACTTGTTATTGGTTCAGAAAAAATGTCAGAAATAGTTAACTGGAAAGACAGAAGTGTGTGTGTGCTTTTTGGAGATGGTGCTGGTGCAGTGGTTCTTAAAGCAGTTGATAACAACACAGAAGATGTTACAGGTGCCTTAGTTGGTCATGAAAGAGGAATTATTGACAGCAATATCTACAATGATGGAACAGGTGCATCTGTTTTAACAGGTGGCAGAAGATTTTCTGATTCATGCAGCACAGATATATTTATACATATGGATGGACAGGAAGTGTTTAAATTCGCCGTAAAGAGTGTTCCTACAGCTATAGAAACACTTTTACATAATAATAATATGGATATTAATGAAGTTGATAAGTTCATATTGCATCAGGCTAATGTACGTATTATAGAGAGTGTAGCTAAAAGACTTAAGGCTGATAAAGATAAGTTTCCAGTCAATCTGAATGAATATGGAAATACATCATCAGCAAGCATTCCTATTCTGCTTGATGAGTTAAACAGGAATGGAAGCTTAAAACAGGGAGAGAAGCTTGTACTTGCCGGTTTTGGTGCAGGATTAAGCTGGGGAAGTATTCTGCTTGTATGGTAGCACGGTTAAAGATGCTAAGCTTATTATATAGATATTTGCAGACTGCTTACTAAAAGATATCAGGCAGCCGGATAAGCGGCATTTTAACATATATAAGATGTTTATGGCAAAAGCTTTGCCATAGATATCAAAGTTGTGGGCTTTTGACCCCGACAACATATAATAAAAAATAATAAGAATTAAGGAGATTTAACATTATGTTTGAAAAAGTAAGAGAATTAGTTGCAGCACAGTTAGGTATAGATGAGGCAGTTATTAAGCCTGAGTCTAATTTCAAGGAAGATCTTAAGGCAGATTCACTTGATCTTTTTGAACTTGTTATGTCACTTGAGGATGAGTGTTCAGTAACTATTCCATCTGAGGAGCTTGAAAAGATTCTTACAGTACAGGATGTTGTTGATTATATCGAGGCTAACCAGAAATAGTTATAAATGTCAGGAAGGAAGATAAGTTATGAAAACTCGTGTAACAGAGCTTCTTAATATAGAATATCCTGTTATACAGGGCGGTATGGCATGGGTTGCAGATGCTAATCTGGCAGCCCACGTCAGCAAAGCCGGTGGAATGGGATTTATTGGAGCAGCTAATGCGCCGGCAGAATGGGTTAAAGAACAGATACATATTGCAAGAAAGATAACAGATAAGCCAGTTGGTGTTAATATTATGCTTTTAAGTGATTATGCAGATGAGATAGCACAGCTTGTTATTGATGAGCATATAGAAGCAGTAACAACAGGTGCAGGCAATCCAAGCAAATATATGAAGGCCTGGAAGGAAGCTGGAATAAGGGTTATTCCTGTTGTGGCATCAGTTGCACTTGCAAGAATGATGGAACGTGCCGGAGCAGATGCAGTTGTAGCAGAGGGCATGGAATCAGGTGGACATATCGGCGAGGAAACGACCATGACACTTGTACCACAGGTTGTTGATGCAGTTAATATTCCTGTTATAGCAGCTGGCGGAATAGGTGATGGCAGAGGTGTATGTGCGGCATTTATGCTTGGTGCAGAGGCTGTACAGATGGGAACAAGATTCGTTGTGGCTAAGGAGTCAAATGTCCATCAGAATTATAAGGACAGAGTTATAGCTGCCAAGGATATAGATTCAGTAGTAACTGGCAGAAGTACAGGTCATCCAGTAAGGTCACTTAGAAACAGCATGACAAGAGAGTATCTTGATATGGAAAAAGAAGGCGTTGAGTTTGAAAAGCTTGAAAGACTTACTCTTGGAACACTAAGAAAGGCTGTTGTGGATGGTGATGTCAAGCAGGGAACTGTAATGGCAGGTCAGATAGCAGGTCTTGTCAATAAGGAACAGACATGTGAAGAGATTATTAAGGAGCTTATGAAGGAAGTCTCTGAGGTATATAATTCACATAATAAGCTGGCATAAAACAGTGTATGGAAATGAGGATTTAAAAGGTATGGGAAAAACAGTTGTAATGTTTCCAGGACAGGGAAGCCAGCGTACTGGAATGGGAAGAGAAAGCTATAATAGCTGCACTTCATCAGTAAAGTGCTTTAAGAAGGCTGGTGAACTGACAGGTATCAATATGGAGCATTTAATATTTGAAGAAAATGATCTTCTTGATAAAACCGAGTATACACAGATTGCGTTATATGTAACAGAAATCGCCCAGCTTGCTGATATGGTTGAGCAGGGCCTTACGTATGATGCAGCTATTGGACTTTCATTAGGTGAATATAGTGCACTTACTGCAAGTGGTGCGCTATCTTATGAAGATGGTGTAAGACTTGTAAGAAACCGTGGAATATATATGGAACAGGAGGTTCCGGCTGGTATAGGCGCCATGGCTGCAGTTATCGGGCTTACATCAGATGAGGTTGACAGTGTACTTGCTAAATATAACAAGGATAAAAGTGGGAACACAGAGTCTGATAATGATATGTATCCTGATACAGTTTCCGCAGCTAATTACAACTGCCCTGGCCAGATAGTAATATCAGGTAAAAAGGAATGTGTACAGGAGGCTATGGAAGTGCTTAAGGAAGCAGGAGCAAGAAGAACACTCCTTCTTAATGTAAGTGGACCGTTTCATTCAAAGCTTCTTAAGGGCGCAGGTGATAAGCTTATGAAGGATCTTGAAAAAGTTACTTTTGATAAAGTGAAGTATCCTTATGTGGCAAACTGTACAGCTGAGTATGTGGATGAGAATACATCCAGTGGATATATAAAAGAACTTCTTTCAAAGCAGGTATATAGTTCAGTACGTTTTGAACAGTCAGTCAGAAAAATGATAGCCGATGGTTATGATACATTTGTTGAGGTGGGACCAGGAAAGACTTTATCTGGCTTTGTTAAAAAGATAGCTAAGAGCATGGAAAAGGAAGTAGTTATAAAATAACAGGCAATAAATGCAGACAAGATATTGGTAAGGCTTTAGCAATATTGTATCGATGAAAGGCAGTGTGTTATGTGTATGGATAATTGTATAAAAAGATATGAAAACAAGATAGTGCTTGTAACCGGAGCTAGCAGAGGAATAGGAGCTGCTATAGTTGCCCGTTTTGCCAAAGAGGGGGCTGTGGTTATTGTTAATTACAGTGGTAATGATGAGGCAGCAGATAGAACAGTTGAAAATATTCTGGCTGCCAACGGAAAGGCAGAAAAATACAAGTGTCAGGTTGATTCGTATGAAGAAACTGAAAAAATGATTACATATATAATGGATAAATATAAGAGAATAGACATTCTTATAAATAATGCAGGTATAACAAAAGATGGTCTTATCATGAGAATGAAAGAGGAAGATTTTGACAGAGTTATAGATGTTAATCTTAAGGGAACATTTAACTGCATAAGACACGTAAGCAGATACATGTTAAAGCAAAGAAGCGGAAGAATAATCAATATGTCATCAGTTGTAGGCATAGCTGGTAATGCAGGACAGGTTAATTACAGTGCTTCTAAAGCAGGTGTGATAGGTATTACCAAATCTGCGGCAAAGGAGCTTGCATCGCGAGGAATAACTGTTAATGCAGTTGCACCTGGATATATTGATACAGATATGACAAAGGTTTTATCTGATGAACAGAAGAAGTCAGTACTTGATATGATTCCTCTTTCAAGAATGGGAAGCGTGGATGATATAAGCAATGCTGTAGCATTTCTGGCATCAGATGAAGCAGCATACATAACAGGACAGGTGATATCAGTAGATGGAGGTATGAATATCTGATGAGAAGAGTAGTTGTTACAGGTATGGGTGCAATAACACCTATAGGTTTAAGTGTGGATGAATTCTGGAATTCTGTTAAAGAGAATACAGTTGGAATAGATAATATAACAAGATTTGATACAACAGATTATAAGGTTAAGCTTGCAGCAGAGGTAAAGGATTTTGATGCTAAGAATTATATGGATTTCAAGGCAGCCAAAAGGATGGAAAAGTTCAGCCAGTATGCTGTTGCGGCCGCGCATGAGGCTATGAAGGATTCGGGGCTTGATATGGCTAAAGAGGATGCTTTCCGTGTTGGTGTATCAGTAGGCTCTGGTGTTGGAAGCCTTGAAGCTATGGAAAGCAATCACAAGAAGCTTCTTGAAAAGGGTCCATCTAGGATTAATCCGCTTCTTGTACCTCTTATGATAACTAACATGGCAGCTGGCAATGTATCAATACAGCTAGGTTTAAAGGGTAAGAATATAAATGTTGTTACAGCATGTGCTACTGGAACTAACTCTATAGGTGAAGGCTATAGAAGCATACAGCATGGAGAAGCAGATGTTATGTTTGCAGGTGGAACTGAAAGTTCTATATCTCCTATTGGAATCGGTGGTTTTGCTGCGCTTACAGCACTTTCAACATCTACAGACCCTAAGAGAGCCTCTATCCCATTTGACAAAGAAAGAAATGGCTTTGTCATGGGTGAAGGAGCAGGTGTGGTTGTACTTGAAGAACTGGAGCATGCTTTAAAGAGAGGAGCGCATATATATGCAGAGATCACAGGCTATGGCTGTTCTTCTGATGCATACCATATAACATCACCTATGGAGGATGGAAGTGGAGCTGCATATGCTATGACAAGTGCCATGAAGGAAGCAGAAGTAAAACCAGATGATATCGATTATATAAATGCACATGGAACAAGTACCCATCATAATGATCTTTTTGAGACAAGGGCGATCAAGCTGGCACTTAAGGATGCAGCTTACAATGTGCCTGTAAGTTCAACAAAATCCATGGTTGGACATCTGCTTGGTGCAGCGGGCGCAGTTGAGTTCATAGCCTGTGTCAAGTCAATTCAGGATGGTTATATACATCCAAATGTAGGACTATCAGAAACAGAGGAAGAAATGGATCTTAATTATGTCAAGGATGAAGGAATCGAAAAGGACGTTGATGTAGTCATGACGAATTCTCTTGGTTTTGGTGGACATAATGCAACTCTTATAGTAAGAAAGTATTCATAATATGATGAACGCTTAAAGTACATAAGTAGATTGCTGGTGAGATATATGGAATACCAGAATATGAATAAAAGGTCATGAAGAAATGGAGATAATATATGGAATTAGAAAATGTAATAAAGCTCATTAATGCTGTATCAGAATCTTCACTTACAAGCTTTAGCATGGAAGATGGCGACACTAAGCTTTCGCTTGGCGCTGACAGAAGTGACAGGGCAGCTGTTAAAGAAACTGCCGGTGCTGATGATATAGTTAATAGCTATAACGGCAATGAATCAGGATTGAATAAATCGGACATTAAAACTTCTGATGATAATGTGCTTACTGTTAATTCACCACTTGTAGGTGTATTTTACAGTTCAGCATCTCCGGAAGCTGATGCATATGTAGCAATAGGTGACAGGGTTAAAAAAGGTCAGGTAATCGGTATAGTAGAAGCAATGAAGCTTATGAATGAGATTGAAAGTGATTATGATGGTGTGGTTACTGATATTCTTGTAGATAATGAACAGATGGTTGAATATGGACAGCCTATGTTTGTTATAAAACCAGTCTGACAATACGTCGGTATCAAAGGCATGGGTTTTTGATACCGACATTATATATATGAAATTCGATTATTTAATATAAGGAGTTAAGTATGCTTACAACAAAGGAAATAATGGATATTATACCACACAGACATCCTTTTCTGCTTGTGGATACGATAGATGAACTTGAGCCTGGAATAAAGGCAACAGGATATAAGTGTATTACATATGATGAGCCTTATTTTGCAGGACATTTTCCAGCTGAGCCTGTTATGCCGGGGGTCCTTCAGATAGAGGCATGCGCACAGGTAGGCGCTGTTGCGATACTTTCGCTGGAAGAAAACAAAGGTAAAACAGCATATTTTGGTGCAGTTAATAATGCAAGATTTAAAAGAAAAGTAGTTCCTGGTGATAAACTTAAGATGGAATGTGAGATTATAAAGAAAAAAGGACCAGTTGGCGTGGGAAAGGCTGTTGCGACGGTAGATGGCGAGGTTGCACTTACAGCAGAGCTTACATTTATGGTAGGTTAATCCGTCTGATGTTATAAATATAATATGTGGATTATGGAATGATTATAAGGAGATGAAGCTGTGTTTAATAAGATATTGATAGCGAACAGAGGCGAGATCGCTGTCCGCATTATAAGAGCCTGCCGAGAGCT
>ENA-OPRK01000236-OPRK01000236.1-human-gut-metagenome-genome-assembly--contig:-NODE-236-length-46304-cov-5.287314_pt1 | contig 46304 bp, 43 predicted proteins | sample MGYA00241793_ERZ501877 | MGnify/ENA primary metagenome ERZ501877 (study PRJEB25962, sample SAMEA1966253) | human gut metagenome | biome: human gut; feature: human-associated habitat; material: faeces... | reverse complement strand
GAGCGTCGTCTGTGACGGAATCCGCCTGGTAGTGGACAGGCTGGATAAGAACCGGATCGACCGGGTGCACATGTATCTTCCAAATGAGCAGAACGTTGACGCGTAAGGAGGCGGCAGTATGAAGGTGATTTATCATATCGATGAAACGGACCGGTGGCCACTGGTTCTTGGGAATGTGAAGAATATGAACGCTTATTATAAAGAGGCGAAGGAGAACTGCATGATCGAAGTGCTGGCGAATTCGGCAGCGGTGGAGGGATATGCGCTATCATCACCGGAACATGAAACAGCGATGAAAACCCTGTCCGAAGAAGGGATAAGATTCGCCGCCTGCGGGAATGCCCTGAAGGGAACCGGCTTGACGAAGGACGATATCTTTGACTTCGTAACGGTGGTTCCGGCCGGGGTGGTGGAACTGGCGGAGCGGCAGGCGGAAGGCTATGCCTATATAAGACCGTAATAATGTGCAAATGATAAGGAAAATGCCGGAAACACCGGCCTGTGGATCAGAAGTAAGCTCCACAGAGCCGGTGTCTCCGGCACTTGTTTTTATATCATAAGTTGGTGCAGCTTGCCTTCAGGCGACCCGCCGCAGGCGGAGAATCAGCTGATCATCCCGCCGATGGTGCCGCTGGCGGCACAGATAGCCATGGTTGTAAGAATCTGGTTCATCGTTCCGTTCAGCCCTTTGTTCAGCAAAAAGGAGACCGCCAGAAGCACCAGGAAATAGACGAGTCCCAGGGTCAGTCCCCAGAAAAAACGCCGCTGTCTGATGCTTTTTCCCATGATGAGTCCGCCGATCAGACACGTGATGATGTAGACCGCGTTGACTCCGATGCGGATCTGTCCCTCTTTTAACCGGAATTTATAGAGGGCAAAGGCCAGAACAACCAGGAGAATTCCGGTCAGTATGTACGAGATGAGCAGGGTTTTTAGGGTGGCCTGCAGCTTTGATTTTTCCATTTGTTTCTCCCCCAATCTTGTCTTCTGGTTCAGTATATTCCGGGGAGGATGGGGTTATTCATAGAAATTTACCGGTCGACCTGCGATGGCGATATTCCAAAATACCGTTTAAAGCACTTGGAAAAGTAAAAAGCGTCCTGATAGCCAGTCTTTTCAGCTGCTGCCGCGATAGAAAGCCTGCCCCCGCTCAGTAAGTCCCAGGCGTGCTCCATGCGGCATTTTGTGATGTACTGCATGACGGAATACTGTTTGATCCGCTTAAAATTGCGGCTTAAATAGGCGGGGCTGATCAGCAGGACAGATGCAATATACTGAAGCCCCATGTCGGTACGGCTGTATTCCTGCTCGATCAGTTCGGCGGCCTGGAGCACAATCCGCTGGATCATGGGAACCTCGTCCATCTCCCGGCTCCCGGGGAGCGAGAGAAAGAGATTCGTAAATTTTTCTTCGATTTCACCCAGGCTGCATCCGTGATAGATGATTCCGGCCGCGGTATAGGCGGAGCCGCCGCTGCCTGCGAAGAGTTCGATTCCGCTGTGGACTGCGTATTCGATGGCGGCAGAGAGCAGGGAGGAGAGCGCGGATTCCAGGGCAGGAAGCGAAAACTGTTCCTGCCCGATGATCTGAAAAACGGAATGAAGGCTGTTTAAGATAACCTGGTGGTCTTTTTTCAGCAGGCCGCCCGCGATTCCCCGTATGGAAGTATTTAGCTGTTCCAGCGCCTGCTTTTCCGGCAGACGGGTGTGGAAGGCGCCGCTCTCTGTTCCGTAGACGGTGCGAAAGGTGAAAAACTGCAGGGCAGTCTGGTAGGCGGAACTGATGGCAGCGGCAAGGCTGTCCTCCCCATTTCCATATCCGCAGACGATATCCTTTGAAAAATTTTCCAAGGCAGCGGCGGAGAGGCGTCCCAGAAAATGATCCGGTCCGAAAGGCAGCTGTGTTTGCGGAATGATCAGAACCTGGTGGTTATAGATATCCGTTACCTGGACACAGCCTGATTTTCCGGACAGCAGGCAGCCGGAGAGATTACCGAGGGCCTGCTGAAAGGAGGAGCGTTCCTGAAAGGAGAGGCTGTGCGTAATCTTTGGCTGGCCGTCGAAGATCACAACAGTACACGGTGTATCGGGAATTACGCCGAACTCCGCCAGACCGGCACTTTCAGAGCCCAGGGCGTGGCCGGAGAAAATATTCTGGAAGAAGGTATTTTTTTCCACATGCTCGGCGATGAGGCGGGCTTCCTGCCAGGCCAGGCGCTCCTGTTTTAAATGGTTGTTTTTATCGAGGGTTTCCCGGATTCCTGTTATGGCCTGGATCAGTTCTTCCGTGTTAATGGGTTTTAATAAGTAATTGGTCACGTTGTATGCGATGGCCTGCCTGGCGTATTCAAAGGTGGCAAATCCGGACAGGATAATGAATTTCGCCTGACTGTTCTTTTCCTTCATCATGCGGAGAAGCTCCAGTCCGTTGGGACCTGGCATGGAGATGTCCAGAAGGACGAGATCGATGGGGACCGTCTGCAGAAAATGAAGGGCCTGCTCCACATTAGCCGCCTCTCCCGCACACTCGAAGCCGTACTCTTTCCACGGAATACAGAGCCGGATTCTCTGCCTTACAAAATATTCGTCGTCAACAATTAAGAATTGATAGGTCATAGGGCTAATCCTTTCTGTCAGGGTTTTCCTGCTGTCTGGAAATTCGGATCGTAATGACGGTTCCTTCTGCAATTTTGGAGGTCACCACAATATCGGCTACAGCAAAATACAGCTTCAGCCGTTTTTTTATGCTGTGAATTCCGAACGAACTCCGTTCCTCTGAAAAAATCTGACTGTTTAAGCGGGCTACCGTCTCGTCATCCATCCCGCTTCCATTATCCGTGATTTTCAGACAGATTAAGGAATCCTCCGTGTATCCCGTGATAGTGATCAATCCGGCTCTGTCGGAGGTAAAAAGCTGCAGGCCGTGGATAATGGAGTTCTCTACCAGTGGCTGCAGGGTGAGCTTGGGAATACAGCAGGACAGTACTTCCGGTTCCATGGAGGTCTCGAAATAAAAGCAGCCCGGATACCGTTTCTGCATAATCTTCAAGTAGTCACGGGTGATCTTCAGTTCCTGTTCCAGCGTGATGATTTCCTTTCCTTTGCCCAATGCCCCTCGGTAAAACCCGGAGATGAGGTTTACCAGGCCGATGGCTTCGCTCTTATTGTTCATCTCGATCATGCCGCAAAGTGTTTCCAACGTATTGTACAGGAAATGAGGCTGCATCTGAAGCTGAATACAGGAAAGCTCATAACGGCGTTTTAATTCATTTTCACGGTGAACGCGGGCCAGTAAGTCCTGAGTGTTTTTTGCCATCCGGTTGATCTGGCCGGCCAGCAGGCTGATTTCATCTGTCTGACCTTCCTGGACTGAGATTCTCACTCCGTAGTCGCCATCCGACATGGCGCGGACATTCGAAATGATCTGGTTGACGGGAAGCATGATCTTTCTGGTGGAATAGCGGAACAGAAAGAAGGTAAAGATGCTGGAGATGATCCCGATGGCAAGAATTACGGACACAAGGGAACGGGAATCGTGATAAACCTGCGATTCCGGAGTGAGGGCGAATAAATTCAGATCTTTTTCCGGCTGGAAGGTGCAGAGATACTTTGTGGAATCAAGGGTGATCGTATTCCCTGTCTGGAGGGAGGCACCGTCGGAGAAAACCTCTTTCACTCTTTTTCCGGGAAGTGTCTCCTTCGTGCTGGCACAGATGAGACCGTTTTTATCCGTAATCATGAAAATCTCATTTTCTGAGAAAAAACCGCTGTAGATTTCACGAATCTGTGACGGCGATACGGTCAGTGCAAAAAATCCCAGGGGCTCGCCGGTAAAGGCAAAGGATTTTTTCAGGCAGGTAAAGGTTAAGTTTCCGCCGGCCTCAGAATTGGGGGCTTCGTGGATATACCAGGATGACTTCAGGGAAGAACTGAAAAACTCTTCCCGGACCTCCTGGGGGATCTCGATTTTGACAGGAGGAAGTACACCGTAGTTATCCTGATAAAAGAAGGAGCCATCCGGACTGTAATAGCTGATGGATTCCACCGCGCTCTGGGTGGAGAGAAACTCTACCAGATAGGAGGAAAATGAGGCCGCCTCCATGTGCTCCTCATAGGGAGAGGCGGCCTCTTTCTTTGCCGCCTCGTGGCGGGAAGCCTGATTTAAGGTCAGCAGCAGAGACTCATTTTCGATTCGGTCGAGGATCAGCCCGAAGCGTTCACCTGCGAAATCCAGTTTTTGAATACAGCTGTCCAGGGATTTCTTTTTCAGGATGGAATTGCTGTACTGCCCGATGGAACATGCAATACATGAGATAACGACTATCAGAATGATTGTATACATAAATGTAAATTTAGACTCCAGCCTTGAGAAATATCCTTTTCCGCTCACAAAAGCCTCCTTATCTGTCGTTTAACCCTCCGTTCTGCGGACAAACTGTCATACAGCTGGAGAGGGTGTTTTATTAAGAAAATGATACAGCACGGGTTTTGCAAAGTCAACATTGGGGAAGGAAAAGCAAAAAAGTACAGATATGACAAAATATTCCATCAAAAACCATTGTTTTTGTTGTCTGCCAGGCGTTTCTACCTCTGAGAAACAAAAATTTCCAGATAAAAACCCAAAAAGAACTATGGGAGTGAGAAGGCAGTTATGGTAAGCTTTAGGAAGAAAAAATAAGAAAACAAAAGAAGGGGGATTTATTATGATGAAAAGAATTGCAGCACTGGTACTGACTGCGGCTATGATTGCTGCGGTCAGCGGATGCAGCGCGAAGACCACGGAGACGAAGGATACCTCCGGTGCGGCTGTTTCTACGGAGACGAAGCAGGAGGAGACGGCCGCAAAGGCAGAGGCAGGCCAGGCGGACGGAGAGAAAGTCAAGATATCCTATTTGTCCCGTTACACCAATCCGGAACTGCCCCGGGCAAAGTATTACATGGAAAAGCTGGAGGAATTCCGAGCGGCAAATCCGAATATTGAGGTGGAGGATGTCTCCATCGCAGATGCGGAATCCTACAAAAGCAGCTTAAAGGCCTCCGTTGCGGCAGGCAGCCCGCCTACGCTCTTTATCTGTTCTGATGCGTTTCCGCATTATGACTGGGCGAAAAACGGGGTGATCAAGGATCTGACTCCCTTAATAGAATCACCGGAGTGGACAGGCCCCGTGGATGAGGGGGTATTCGGTTCCTTCTCCTTTGAGCGAAAAGGGCTGGAGGGGATCTACGGCGTTCCAAACTCTGTCATTGGTTCTCCGGTTTACGTCAACACAAAACTGCTCGAGGAAAACGGAATTGAGACGCCGAAGACATGGGAAGATGTGATGACCATGACAGAGAAGCTAAAAGAAGTGGATCCGTCTATCGTGCCGTTTTCCGTAGCTGCCAAGACAAAAGCCGATTTGGGCCGTTTCTTCAGTGAACTGGCGGTCCGAATGAACGGGCTGGAGTTCCGGGATAAGTTCATCAGCCATGAAGTTAAATGGAGTGATCCGGAGATGATGGATGTGCTGAATAAGATGAAGGAACTCATGGATGCCGGCGTGTTCGGCAGAGACGCCATCTCTTATGAAGTGGAGAACAATGTCACTTCCTTCGGTGAGGGAAAGATCGCCATGCTCTTTACGGCAAGCTATTACTTTGACCGTTTTAACGGGATGGAATTTGCAGATCAGATCGACTGTGTCAATTTCCCGTATTTTGAGAGCGCGCCGGAGAATAAGGATATCTGGTTTGCATCTACCAGCGAGGGCTTTTGTATTTCCGCGGAACCGGGTACACCGGAGTACGATGCAGCCTGTAAGCTGATGGCCTTCATGCTTTCCAAGGAGACCTTTGAAGGATATGCGGAAGTTGCCGGCGGTGGGGTCTATCCGGTGGATATCGACTATGACGCCTCCAAGTCTCCGAATCCGATGAAGACATTTATGGAGGGCTACGCCACAAGAAGCGATACAACCGACATTATGGCGGCTTACTTAGACGACGCCAGTGTAATCAACATCACGAATACGGAGCTTCAGACCATGTTTGTGGAGCGTCCGGTGGAAGATATCGCAAAGACTCTTGACACTGAGTATGCGAAGCTGTTTCCGCAGTAAGAAAGGCGGGGGATCGATTTGTTAATAAAAGTCCGGGGTAAAAAGTACCGGCCGGAAGCATTTTTCATGATTGCTCCGGTCATCCTGCTCTACACCTTCGTAATTATCTATCCGCTGGCCAATATGGTGTTCACCTCGTTTTTTGAGTGGAACGGAATTCCTACTGATCCGTACCGGTTCGTGGGAATGGGAAATTACGTGACATTTTTTAAGGATTATACGACGAAAACGGCGTTTATCAATCTGGGAATCTTATGCGTTACCGGTCTGTTTGTGACAATTCCTGTTTCGTTGTTTTTGGCTACAGTGGTGAGCAAAAAGTTTTTTGGAATCAGATTTGTAAAGACGTGTTACTTTTTACCGGTCGTTATCAACAGAATCGCCATCTGCCTGATGTTTACCTTTATCATGCTACCGGGACAGGGGCCTGTCCCGGTGCTGCTGAAGGAACTGGGGATCGCAGAACATTTTAATCTGTTTAACGACGTGCACACTGCCATGTGGGGCGTGGCACTGGTGAATATGTGGAGTAATGTGGGATTTCAGATGATCATATTTTCTTCAGGCATGGCGGCTATCTCGGAGGATGTGTATGAGGCGGCGGCCATGGACGGAGTTACCCCGTGGCAGCGTCTTGTCTATATTACGCTTCCACAGCTAAAGCCAACGTTTAAGATTGTGGTCGTCTTTGTGCTGACCGGTGCCTTCAAGGTCTTTGATTTTATTATGGGACTGACAGGAGGCGGTCCGGGCTACGCCACGGATGTGCCCAACACGCTGCTGTATAAGAATGCGTTTACCTACAGCAAATTTGGATATGCCAATGCCATCGCCGTGCTCATGATCGTGCTCTGTCTGGTTATTACGGTCGTGACGAACCGGGTGTTCGCCGAGCGGGATGGGGAATAGGAGGAAAGACGTGAAGAAAAGAAAAATTACGCCGGGCGGGATACTCTACGCCTGTGCTGCGGGAATCTGGCTGATTACCACGATCTTTCCGCTTTATTTTGCAGTACTGTCTTCCTTTAAAGATGACCAGACTATTTTCGCGGACTTTTTTGCCCTGCCGCAGCGGTTTGGATTGGATAATTATATTTCCGCGGAGAAAATGGTGCATATTCTGCGTGCCACTGCCAATTCACTTTTTCTGTCAGCAGGTTCTATCTGCCTGATGCTGGGAGTATCCGTTATGGGCGCCTATGTGACGGCGAGGAAGCGGATACCGGGAAGCGAAGGGGTTACGCTGTTTCTGATTGCCGCAATGATGATACCTATTCAGAGCGCGATTGTGCCGATTGTCCAGATGGTCAGCGCCATCGGTCAGAGAAATAATCTTTTCGTACTGATGGTCATCTATGCCGGAGTAAATCTTTCCATGGTGTTTTTCATTCTGAAAGGGTATATCGAGGGAATTCCGAAGGAACTGGATGAGGCGGCCATGATAGACGGTGCTTCCCTGTTTCAAACGCTTCTGCGGGTCATTATTCCGGTTGCGAAGCCGGCACTTTCTACCTGTGCGATTACATCGTTCCTTTTTATCTATAATGAACTGCCAATCGCCAATGTGCTGATTACGAAGCCGCAGTTAAAGCCCATCTCAGTGGCGCTTTTGAACCTGAAAGGTGATTTTGGAACGCTGTACGCCGTAAGCTTTGCATCGATTGTAATCAGTATTATACCGACGGTTATCTTTTATCTGATTGCCCAGGAGAAGGTGGAGAGCAGTATCTGCAGCGGAGTTGTGAAGGGATAATGGAAATCAGCGCAAGTGGGGATGAGCGTTGGATCGTGATTGAACATGGAGGAGAAAACAAATGGACAGGGCTAACATAACGGACTACAGTACAAGGAGCGGAATGAAGGTGAGTGCCGCGTTTTTAAAGCTGCACCACGATATTCTGGCCGGCAGTACGGACGAGGCGATTTCCACCGCCTACGATCTGTACAGAACCAGCGCGGTTATGCTGGAGGAGCTGTGGAAACAGCTGGAGCTGGAGGCGGTCTATACCATCGGCCTGGCGGAGCAGGGCGCTCTGGCCTACATATATAATCTGAGATGCATCTGCTATCATACAGAGCCGTATATGCCGGACGCGGGCGGCATGCAGGCGCTGAGCTTTATCCAGGCGATTCGGTATCTGTGCGGCTGTGAGAAGGAACAGTCACTGGAACAGGAGATACGGAAGGTTCAGGATTGCTATGATGCGGGAGTATATCCTGTGATTCCTGCATTTGCCAGGGATCATCACAACCATGCGGGCAGGGAACTGGGCCATACGCCCCTGGATTTCCTTTACCCGGATGGAGGCAGTAAGGTGGTGCCGGAGGCGGAAGGTGCGGAACCATACAAAAAGAGGCTGATTGAGCTTTTAACGCCCATCTATGGCGGAGAAAACGGAAAAGCCTTCCGATCGGATGCCTATAACCATTTCTATGAGATGGAATCGCCTCACGGACTGAATCTGGAACTGCTGCAGTCTGCATTTCAAAAGAGCATCCGCAGGGCGCTGGAACCGGAAGTGCTGATGCTTACGTATGAGGCGTTTTTAAGCGGAGGAGAGATGGAAGCGTATCTCTGGGAGCGGATTGTTATCATGTCGGTGGAGGATATCGGTATGGGAGATGTAGAGTGCAATCGTATTATGTACGCTTACAGCCGGGTAAAGGACCAGTTTGCAGACCGGGATGAGGTGAGGCTTGGCTTTTTGATGCAGGCAGTGCGGATTCTCTGCCGCAGCCCGAAGGAACGTGGGACAGAGCTTATCAAAGGGATCCTGGTTCAGGAATGTAGAAATGGAGATAGAAAATGAAGATAACAGATAAGATAGATCATACGATTTTAAGGGCGGATGCCCGGGCTGTAGAAGTCAGAAGGTACTGCAGTGAGGCGGTGGAACACCGTTTTGCCTCGGTCTGCGTGAATACGTGCCATGTGCCGCTGGCTGCAGAGCTGCTGAGGGACAGCGGTGTAAAGGTCTGCTGTGTGGTTGGATTTCCTCTGGGCGCTATGAGTACGCAGGCAAAGGCTTATGAGGCGTATACTGCGGTGAAGGATGGGGCCGAAGAGGTGGATATGGTCATGAATATAGGTGCTTTAAAGGACGGAAATGACCATCTGGTGGAAGCGGATATCCGGGAGGTCGTAGCAGCCAGCGGCAGCGCGGCGGTGAAAGTGATTTTGGAGACATGTCTGCTTACAAGCGATGAAATCAGGCGTGCATGCGAATTATCAGTCAAAGCCGGTGCGGCTTTTGTGAAAACTTCCACCGGTTTTTCTACCGGAGGAGCGACGGAAGAGGACGTTCGATTAATGCGTGAAACTGTGGGAGACAGGGCGAAGGTAAAAGCCAGCGGCGGAATACGTACTCATGAACAGGCGTGCCGTCTGATCGGCGCCGGAGCTGACAGGATTGGAGCCGGCAATGGCCTGCTCCTTTTGGAAGAGTGACAGGAGAGGCTGTATGGGCAGGAAATCGTTGATTTTTGGAAGCTTTGTAGCGGATATCATGGCGCGTGCACCCCATCTTCCGGCTCCGAAGGAAACTGTAATGGGGAACGGATTCAAGATTGGGCCGGGAGGAAAAGGCTTTAACCAGGCGGTGGCCGCGTTTAAGGCGGGAGCAGAGGTAAAGCTGGTCACAAAACTGGGAACAGATCATTTTGCAGAGATTGCACGGGATACCATGTGTCAGCTGGGAATGGATCAGTCCGGTGTTTTTATAACGAAGGAGTATGACACGGGGTGTGCGCTGATTCTGGTAGGAGAGGATAGCGGACAGAATGAGATTGTGGTGGTGCCTGGTGCCTGCCTTACTTTTACCAGCCTGGAAGTGGGCTGTGTGAAAGACCAGATCTGCGGGAATGACTGCGAATATGTACTGATGCAGCTGGAGACGAATCTGGATGCTGTCACAGCCATTGCGGAATGTGCTGCGGCAGGAGGAAAACAGGTTATTTTAAACCCTGCTCCCGCAGCGGTTTTACCGGAGCAGATATGGAGATGGATCGACATTGTCACACCTAACGAGGTTGAAGCAGAATTCTATACGGGGATATCTGTCGAATCGGAGGAGAGTGCAGGATCGGCTGCGGCCTGGTTTCATGAGCGCGGTGTGAACGGTGTGATCATTACCATGGGAGAAAAGGGCGCTTATCTTTCTGTGGGCGGCAGCGGGTATATGGTACCGCCGTTCCGTGTAAAAGCGGTAGACACGACAGGCGCCGGAGATGCATTTAACGGAGGGCTTTTAGCCGGACTGTCGGAAGGAATGGACTGGAAGGAAGCAGTCATCTTTGCCAGCGCTGCGGCCGCCTTATCTGTCAGAAAGATCGGAACTGCTCCGGCCATGCCGAAACGGGAGGAGATCCTTGCGCTGATGGAAGGGAAGGAGATTCCGGCAGAATAGAAGAACAGTGTAAGCATTTTTTTGAGAGTACAGAAATCAGAAAGAACGGAATGAGAAACCGGTTTGAGAGCGGCGGACAGCAGGAAGAGGCGTCAGCTATTCTTAAACCGGTATTTTTATATTGCTGAAAAGTAATACTGTGTTGTCAAAAGGCCCTGCCTGGAAGATGTTTCTTCGTACTTTCCCAGGAGAGCAGGCGAAAGGTATGGAAATCCCCCCAAAATTTGTTTATAATAATGGTAATTTACCAGGGGGAAGACAAATGAAAGAGAAATTGACCTGTCAGCTGAGTGAAAAGGAGTACAGAGAGTTTGTTCATTGGTATCACGGGACATACATAAAAATGAGAAGAGCGAAGCCGGGAAAAGCGGAATTTTCCTGTCTGAAAGAGCCGGTGGAGCTGACTGTAAAGGAAGACATGGTTTATGGGAAAAGCGGGGCGTGCGAGGTATATCTTTTGTACGGGGCGGTTGAGAAGCTTTATGAGCTGGAAACGCTGTTTGTTTTTTATGATATGAAACGGTTTTGGGCAGTTCCGAAGCGTATTCTGGGGAGTAAGGAGGAGGCAGCGGAATGGCATACTGCTTTTGAAAGCCGTATCAGGGAACTTGGAAAAATGCGGATTTCATTCCAGGAGGCTGCCGAAGCCTGTGCTGACAGCAAATTTACACCTCGCCGTTATACAAGGCAGATCGACGAGGTAAAGGCGGAATATGGCCTTCTCCGGATCAGCAGGCGGGAGATGGAACGTCTAAGAAAGCTGGGAACCTTTCCGTACCGCATGATCGGGGAACAGATGCTGGCGGCGGGAAAGAGAGGGCTTATAGAGATCTCGGAGCGGGCCGCTGTCCTTCATCCGTATGAAACGATAACCGGTGCATTTTATACGGAACAGACTCTTTACCTTGCGGAGAAGGAGGGAGACGGTATCCTGGTCCCTCTGGCTGCACTGGGCGGACTGGAGGGGGCGGAAGCGCTGATGAATGTCTGTGATACGCGATGCAGATTTAATAATCCGGCGTTTCGCCTCAGAAAAAAATCGATTCCGCTGTCCGTCCGATGGGAGCTGCCGGGAATGGCTGCGGCCGCAGCCTTGTGTATTGCCGCGGCCGGCATCGCTTTCCTGGGTACCGTTTACTGGAAGGGAGAGAACAGAAGTACGGCGGCGCTGTCTTCCGAAGTACCAGGAAATGACAGGGCGGGGACCGGAGAGCCGGCTGACGGGAAGCACGGGGGTGGAGAAGCCGGAGGCTCCGCCTTTCAGGATTTAACTGCAGTTATTCCGGATGATACGGTATTCGATGTGGTTACGGAAGAGGGAACCTTTGCATCCTCCACGCTGTATTATCAGTTGATTCTCCCGAAGGGAGAGTGGAAGATATGGCAGGACAGGAATAACGCTTATGACTCCCTGGTTTCGGACTGGGGGAGTATAAGCGTTACCGGCGGGCCAACCGGTTCCTTTGAGGGATACGGCTTAACACAGATGCTGCCGAAGACAAAGGCGGAATACCAGGCCAGGGCTAATGCAGACAGCGGTTCCTTTGGAGCAGAGACCGAGGTGATTGACTATTCTCTGGAAGAAATGGGAGACTGCCTTATCGTAAGGCGTGAGCTGCGTAATAAGGGAAAAGAGGGATCCCGAAGCGTGATCGGACTGGAGGTGTATGGGCCGGAACGCTGCTATTCCCTGTCGATCACGCCGGATACAGAGGATGCCGTGAGCATGCAGACGGCAAGGGCAGTGCGGGACTCTTTCCGGATTGCGGACATGACAACGGGGATCTGCAAAGAGATGGATGCGGAGGTATTTCACGGTTACTATGGTGACAACACTTATATGACCAGCTGTCTCGTTCTGATGGACCGCGCCATGAGCGACGAGGAAATCGCAGAAGGGTTAAGAGAGATGAAGAAACTTCGGAGTGCAGAGTATCCCGCATCACCGTATCCTGCATCAGGGGACGCACTGGCCGCCAGGACGCCGGACAGTAAGTGGCTGGGTATTGACTGTGCGTCTGTTCAGCAGAACTGCACGAAAGAGACGGCGAAGGAGGTGGCCCGTATCTTTCAGGCTGAAGTGATTATTTATGACGAGTTCGACGGAGACTTGCTGATGGTAGCGTGCTCGGATGCAGACCGGAAGCACGCGTATGAGAGGGCGACTGCCAACGCAAAGTGGATACTTGAGTCAGAATTCCAGTGCTATGGGAAGGAACAGGACTTTCCGGAGATGCTGTTAAAATATATGGATATCTCAAAAGAAGAGGCGGAGGCTGTCTGGAAGAGCGGCGACTATATTTTTCAGATGGATAAGTGGGCAGAGCTTACGGGACATATGACAAAAATGCCGGTGCCGCAGGAGTTTATCGGGTTGTATGACATTGACGCGCTGGATGAGAGATTCCGGGTGATCAGGGAGTAGAGAGTGCGCGTGTAAGCCGGACAGCTTTTTGGATAAAGGGAAAAACTTCGAAAATCCCTGTATACCCGGGGCCGTTTTACCTTGCACTCCGTAATAACATGTGGTATAATCTCAAAGAATTAGCTAATTACAGGAGGTGTAAGAATGAAACACGTTAAGACATTAAATTCCAGCACATTAAAGGAATCTATGAAAAAAGGCGGTTGTGGCGAGTGCCAGACTTCCTGCCAGTCAGCCTGCAAGACATCCTGTACAGTGGGCAACCAGAGCTGTGAGAACAGCAATAGATAGTATGCCGGAATATGAGGCAGATGAGTGAAAAAGACCCCTACGGTCGTAAGGACGGTAGGGGTTACTTCGCTTGTCTGCCCAAAACTCGTTTATGGCGTTAAAATATCGTTAAGACAAGGAGAACATTTCAGTGATTCATCAATATATCAATAATGGCTTCCATATCATTATGGATGTCAACAGCGGTTCTGTACACAGCGTCGACCCCGTGATGTACGATGCGGTCGAAATTGTGGCAGAGCGTGTGCCGGAACTGGCGGAGCCGCAGCCGCTTCCGGCGGAAGTCGCAGAGGAAGTGAAGGAACGGCTTTCCCCTACATATGGAGAAGCGGAGGTTTTAGAGGCGCTGGAGGAGATCCAGTACTTAATCGATGCGGAAGAGCTGCTGACCACCGACCAGTATCACGATTACGTGGTAGATTTTAAGAAGCGTAAGACTGTAGTCAAGGCGCTCTGCCTCCATATTGCCCATGACTGCAATCTTGCCTGTCAGTACTGTTTTGCGGAAGAGGGCGAGTACCACGGCCGCAGGGCCCTCATGAGCTTCGAGGTGGGAAAGAAGGCGCTGGATTTCCTGATTGCCAATTCCGGGAACCGCAGAAACTTAGAGGTGGACTTCTTCGGAGGCGAACCTCTGATGAACTGGGAGGTCGTGAAGCAGCTGGTTGAATACGGCCGTTCAAAAGAGAAAGAATATAATAAGAACTTCCGTTTTACCATGACCACCAACGGCGTTTTGTTAAACGACGAGATCATGGAATACTGTAACCGTGAGATGAGCAACGTCGTACTAAGTCTCGACGGCCGGAAGGAAGTCAACGATAAGATGCGCCCGTTCCGGGGCGGAAAGGGAAGCTACGATTTAATCGTTCCCAAGTTCCAGAAGTTTGCTGAAATGAGGGGCGACAGAGATTATTACGTCCGCGGTACCTTTACCCGTCATAATCTGGATTTCTCCAAAGATGTGATGGAATTTGCGGATTTGGGCTTCCGCAGCATGTCAATCGAACCGGTGGTGGCAGCGCCGGAGGAAGAGTATGCTATCAGGGAGGAAGATCTCCCGCAGATCATGGAAGAGTACGACCGTCTTGCCGAAGAGTATTTAAAACGGAAAAAAGAAGGACGGGGCTTTAACTTCTTCCATTTCAACATCGATTTAAATCAGGGACCATGTGTTGCCAAGAGGCTTTCAGGCTGTGGTTCCGGAACGGAGTACTTAGCTGTGACTCCGTGGGGTGATCTCTATCCCTGCCACCAGTTTGTCGGCCAGGAAGAATTCCTTCTCGGCAATGTCGATACAGGTGTGACTAACGAACGTATCCGCGATGAATTCAAACTCTGCAACGTCTATGCAAAGGATAAGTGCAGGGACTGTTTCGCGAGATTCTACTGCAGCGGCGGCTGCGCGGCCAATTCTTATAATTTCCATGGGAGCATTACCGATGCATACGACATCGGCTGTGCAATGCAGAAGAAGAGAATCGAATGCGCCATCATGTTGAAAGCGGCTTTGGCTGAAGACTAAAATTAAAGGAGAAAAGTCATGAAAAGTAACAAAGGCAAAGGCCTGATCGGGCTGATCATAGCGCTGGCTCTGGTAGGACTGTTCGGATATTTCGGATATACTACCATGAATGATATTAAGCTGGGCCTCGATCTGGCGGGCGGTGTCAGCATTACGTACCAGGCAAAGGAAGAGAACCCGAGTGCCGAGGATATGTCGGATACCATTTACAAACTGCAGCAGAGGGTTCAGAACTACAGCACAGAGGCTGAGGTCTATCAGGAAGGCAGCAACCGGATCAATGTCGATATTCCCGGCGTATCGGATGCCAATGCAATCCTGGAAGAACTGGGTAAGCCCGGTTCTCTGATCTTTGTCGATGAGGCGGGACAGACTATTTTAAACGGCAATCAGGTTGCCACCGCGAAGCCGGTTATTACCGACGAGAACGGAATTAAGAAGTATATGGTTGATTTAACCTTTACCGACGATGGAAAAACCGTATTCGCAGATGCAACGACAAAGAATGTCGGCAAGAGAATCGCCATCATCTATGACGGAAAGATCTACTCCAATCCGGTTGTTAACGAGCCGATCACACAGGGACAGTGCCAGATCAGCGGCATGGTTTCCTATGAAGAGGCTGAAACGCTGGCCTCCACCATTCGTATCGGTTCCCTTTCCCTGGAGCTGGAAGAACTTCGTTCCAACGTGGTAGGAGCAAAACTGGGACAGGAAGCTATTGCGACCAGCTTAAAGGCAGGCGCGATCGGATTCGGCATTGTTGCCGTATTTATGCTTGTCGTATACCTGGTACCTGGACTTGCTGCAGTGATTGCACTTTCCATTTACGTAGGTGTCATTCTGATTCTGCTTTCCGCATTCAGTGTGACGTTAACCCTTCCGGGCGTGGCAGGTATCATTCTTTCCATTGGTATGGCAGTTGATGCCAATGTTATTATCTTCACTCGTATCAAAGAAGAGATCGGCCTCGGAAAGACGGTTCAGTCCGCCATCAAGTCCGGTTTCAACAAAGCTTTATCGGCGATCATCGACGGCAATGTGACCACTTTGATTGCTGCCGGCGTGCTGTTCTGGAGGGGCTCCGGTACCGTTAAGGGATTTGCTTCCACACTGGCTATCGGTATCGTTTTATCCATGATTACCGCGCTGTTTATTACCAAGTTTGTCTTAAACACACTGTTCAACTTAGGATTCCAGGATCCGAAGTTTTACGGGACAAAGACAGATAAGAAGACCATTGATTTCCTTGGAAAGAGGAAAATCTGGTTTGCAGTATCCTTAGTGGTTATCGTGATTGGTCTCGGCGGTCTTGTAATCAATAAGACACAGACCGGTGATATCTTAAACTACAGCATGGAGTTTAAGGGCGGTACTTCTACCAATGTAACATTTAATGAAGATATGACCCTGGACGAGATCTCTTCCAAGGTAGTTCCGGTCGTGGAAAATGTAACCGGCGACGCACAGGTTCAGACGCAGAAGGTTGCGGGAACCAATGAAGTAATTATTAAAACGAGAACCTTAACAGTTGAAGAAAGACAGGCCTTAGACCAGGCAATGGTTGATAATTTCGGCGTGGAGGCCGAGAAGATTACGGCGGAGAGTATCTCCGGTGCGATCAGCAAGGAGATGAAAGAGGATGCAATCATAGCTGTTATCATCGCCACCATCTGTATGCTGCTTTATATCTGGCTGCGGTTTAAGGATATTAAGTTCGCGGGAAGCGCTGTACTGGCACTGCTTCATGATGTTCTCGTCGTGCTTGCGTTCTATGCGCTGCTTAAGTGGTCCGTTGGCTCTACCTTTATCGCATGTATGCTGACGATTGTGGGCTACTCCATCAACGCGACAATCGTTATCTTCGACCGTATCCGCGAGAATCTGAAGGTTCACAGCAAACTGGAACTGGCAGAGATCGTAAATATGAGTATTACACAGACCTTTACGAGAAGTATTAATACCTCTTTAACTACGTTTGTCATGGTATTTGTACTGTTCCTTCTCGGTGTATCCTCGATCCGCGAGTTTGCGCTTCCGCTGATGGTTGGTATCGTATGCGGAACGTATTCTTCTGTTTGCATCACTGGTTCTTTATGGTATGTAATGACCGTTTACAAGAATAAACGTATGGAAGAGAAGAAGGCTGCTGAAAAGGCATCCAGGGCGGCTGCGAAGAGCTCCAAAAAATAAGTGTGAGTTGATACAAACTAAAAAATAAAAGTCAGGAATCAGAATGAATTATAAAATCATTGCAAAGGATGGCCGTGCAAAGCGGGCGGAAGTCAACACGGTGCACGGAACCATCCAGACTCCGGTATTCATGAATGTCGGTACGGTTGGTGCCATCAAGGGCGCTGTCTCCACGGATGATTTAAAGGAGATCAGGACTCAGGTAGAATTGTCCAATACGTATCACCTTCATGTGAGAACCGGGGATAAGTTAATTAAGGAATTCGGCGGACTCCACAGGTTCATGAACTGGGACCGCCCCATCCTCACGGACTCCGGTGGATTTCAGGTTTTTTCCTTAACCGGTTTGAGGAAAATCAAAGAGGAAGGCGTCTATTTCCAGTCCCATATCGACGGCCACCGTATCTTTATGGGACCGGAGGAGAGTATGCAGATCCAGTCGAATCTGGGCTCTACCATTGCCATGGCGCTGGACGAGTGTCCTCCCCACCCGGCGACCAGGGAGTATATGATAAACAGTGTTGACCGGACCACCAGGTGGCTGGAGCGCTGCAAAGCGGAGATGGCGAGACTCAACAGTCTGCCGGATACCATCAATCGGGAACAGCTGTTATTCGGAATCAACCAGGGCGGTACGTATGAAGATATCCGTATCAGACATGCGAAGACCATCTCCGCCATGGATCTCGACGGATATGCGCTGGGAGGCCTGGCCGTGGGCGAGAGCCACGAGGAGATGTACCGGATTTTGGATGAGACGGTGCCGTATCTTCCGGAAAATAAGCCTACCTATTTGATGGGCGTCGGAACACCGGCCAATATCCTGGAGGCGGTGGACCGGGGCGTGGATTTCTTCGACTGTGTCTATCCGTCGAGAAACGGCCGCCACGGCCATGTCTATACGAACCAGGGCAAACGGAACTTATTTAATTCCAGGTATGAGCTGGATCACAGTCCAATCGAAGAGGGATGCGGCTGCCCGGCCTGCCGATCCTACAGCAGAGCATATATCCGGCATTTGTTAAAAGCAAAAGAAATGCTCGGGATGAGATTATGTGTCTTGCATAATTTGTACTTTTATAATACAATGATGGAAGAGATTCGCGACGCAATCGAACAGCACCGTTATGCGGAGTACAAAGCAGAAAAGCTTGCCGGCATGATGGCGGTACAGGCTGAGAAGTAAGGACAATGATACCGCGGCGAGGCGGCGGATCGTTAATAAGGAGGAAATGATTTATGGCATTAGCAACCAGCGGCGGAATGGGTATGGGATTCTGGATTATCTATATCGCGGTAATCTTCGGCTTCATGTATTTTATCGCAATCAGACCGCAGAAGAAGGAAAAGAAGAAACAGCAGGAACTGCTTGCAAGCATTGCAATTGGTGACAGTGTTTTGACAACCAGCGGTTTTTACGGTGTGATTATCGACATGACTGATGATACCGTGATTGTTGAGTTCGGCAATAATAAGAACTGCAGAATTCCGATGCAGAAGGCTGCGATTGTTCAGGTGGAAAAACCGGAAGTATAAGAAGCAAACCTGATAAAGTAAAACAGGATAGAGAACTGGCTGTGGAGAATCAGAGAGTTGATTTTCTGCAGCCGGTTCTTTTTGTTTCTGTGTGATTCAAAAGGATGTTAAAAAATAACAACTATTTCCATGCATTTTGAAAAAAACAAACAATTTCTCTTGCTGTTTTTTTATATATAGAGTAAAATATCCCAATAAACTTCTCGAAAAATCCTTTATAATGTTATAAAACAACAAAACAATGTTGACTTCAAACATAAAACGTGGTAATATTCCCATATAGATGTTATAAATGAACAAAATGGAAAGGGGATAAGGGTTAAAATGAGAGAAATTACCACATTAAAATGGGAGAACGGGAATTTACTCCTCCTGGATCAGACACTTCTGCCGAATACGGTTACATATGTGACCTGTAAAAACCTGGAGGATATTTACCAGGCGATACAGACTATGATTGTGAGAGGAGCACCTGCAATTGGAGTGACTGCCGGATACGGTATGGTGCTGGTGGCAAATGCATACGAGGAAGCGTTAGAGGTTCCTTTTCTTGATTACTTAAAGGAGAAGGGGGAGTATTTAAAGTCTTCACGCCCTACAGCTGTCAATCTGATGTGGGCTGTGGACAGAATTGTAAATAAAGCAGGAGAACTGGAAGGCCAGCCTTTGGAGGTGATAAAGAAAGAGATAGAAGCGGAGGCGGTGGCGATTCATGAGGAAGATAAGCAGACGAACAGGAATATAGGAATTAATCTGCTCAGCCTTTTAAAAGATGGAGATACCGTTCTGACCCACTGCAACGCAGGAAGTCTTGCAACCGCAGAATACGGGACCGCACTTTCCGTATTTTATATGGCTCAGGAAAAGGGGATGAAGATCAGGGCTTTTGCGGATGAGACGAGACCCAGACTTCAGGGGGCTAACTTAACGGCATTTGAGCTGACGGAGCATGGCGTTGACGTAACGCTGATCTGCGATAATATGGCTGCGGTGGTCATGTCCCAGGGAAAGATTGATGCGGTTATCGTCGGCTGTGACAGAGTGGCTGCGAACGGTGATACAGCGAACAAGATCGGTACTTTCAGTGTAAGCGTTTTGGCAAAGCAGTTCGGAATACCGGTTTATATTGCAGCGCCGACCACAACCATTGACATGGACTGTCCGACAGGAAAAGAAATTCCCATTGAGGAGAGAAGCAGTGATGAGGTTCTCCGCATTAACGGATCGTATATTGCACCGAAAGAAGTGAAGACCTACAATCTGGCATTTGATGTAACTCCGGCCGAGTATATCACGGCTATTGTAACTGAGAAAGGAATTGTGAATGCACCTTTCTGTGATAATTTAAAAATACTAATGAAAAAATAGGGAAGAGGTGAGAGGAAAACTGCCTTTCATTTCTTCTTTAAAGGCCCGGTTGACGGGCGGAAATGGAGGCAGTTATGAAGGCATTAGGGGCGGAAGAAAGAAAACGCTTTATTCTGGATTACGTAAAAGAAAATGAATTCGTGGACATCACTTACTTAAAGGATACACTGGCGGTATCTGAGATGACGATCCGGAGAGACTTGAAAAAGCTGGAAGAGGATAACAGCCTGGTGCGGGTTCTCGGCGGGGCACGGAGCATTCCGAGCGGAACGTATGAGGATCCGGTGGATAAAAGGGTAAAATTTCACTCTGAGGAGAAGGAACGGATTGCTAAATACGCGGCGTCACTGGTCAATGAGGGGGATTCTATCTTTGTGGACGCCAGCAGTACCGTGTATGCCATGGCGGATTATCTGGATGTTCACGCCACAGTAATTACCAACAACATCAGCATTTGCATGAAACTGAAGGATAAAGAAAAGATTGATGTGATCCTTGTGGGCGGAAGCTTAAGAAAGAGTGCCATGTCCTTAGTAGGGATTGAGGCGGTTCGCATGCTGGATAATTACTACGTGGACAAAGCGTTTCTTTCCTCAAAAGCAGTAGATGAGGAACATGGAATTTCAGATGCTACGAGGGAAGAAGCGGAAGTGAAAAAGGCGATGATTAAGGCGAGCAGTGAGGTGTATTTCCTGATGGATCACTATAAACTGGCAAGCAGGGCATTCTACAAGGTTTGTGGTCTGGATGAAGTGACTGAATTGATTGTGGATGCCTCAGAAGAGAAGTACGCAGAGGAGTTCGTGGAAGGCTGCAGGAAGAATGGAAAGCGAATTCACTGCGTGGAATAAGGAAGGCAGAGAAGGAGAAGGGAAAATGGAGAAGATCGTTCCGATTATTGATATACCTTATAACAAAATAGCGAAACGCGTGGTTGCCTGCGGCGATCCGGCACGGGCAGAGAAGATCGCCGGCAGACTGGAGAATGTGGAGACAGTGGCGAAGAGCCGGGAATACTGGACTTTCAACGGAACGTACAAAGGAGTTCCGGTGACGGTATCGTCCCATGGGGTCGGAGGCAATGGCGCATCTGTAAGCTTTGAAGGGCTGATATTAGGCGGTGCAAAAGTCATTATCCGTGTAGGCACCTGCGGAACACTGCAGAAGGATATGGATCAGGGAGCTCTGATTATCGCTACGGCAGCCTGCCGTGACGATGGCATCACATCCCAGTTTATTCCGCTTTCTTATCCGGCGGTTGCTTCTATGGATGTGGTTGGGGCCATGCAGAAAGCCGCCGATGAATTAAACCTTGATACAAGGACTGGGATTATAACGACCTCGGGTCTTTTCTACACCGGTCTTATGCCTACCAATAACCGTCTGTTCTCAGAGGCGGGGGTTCTGGCCATGGAAAATGAGGCTTCCGTACTTTTTGTTATTGCATCTGTGAGAGGAATTAAGGCAGGATGTATTCTCGCTGCGGATGGTCCCTGCTTTGAATTTGTAGGATCAGAAGAATTTGACCACTATCCGGAAAAAATGGCGAAGGCCGTGGAGGACGAAATTACCATTGCCCTGGAAAGTATCATTAAAGTAGAAGTATAGAGGAGGCGGAGAAGATGAAGACAGGTATCTGGGGAGCTGGAAATATTGCCCATACTCATGCGGAAGCACTGCTGGCCAGCGGTATTACGGTAGGAGCTATCGTCGATGTTGACAGTCAGAAGGCAGAAGCGTTTGCGAAAGAGTTTGGTATTGAAAAATGGGGGACAGACCCGTCAATTTTGCTGGAAGATGAGATTACAACCGTTCATGTGTGTACACCGCCGAATCTGCACTACGAGATGGTGATGATGCTGCTGGATCACAAGAAGAATGTTTTGTGCGAAAAACCGCTCTGTTTCGATAATAAGCAGGCAGAGGAACTTGCGAACTGCGCGAAGGAGTGCGGCGTCGTCTGCGCGATTAACTTCAATGTCAGATTTCACATGGCGTGCCAGAAGGCAAGGAAGCTGGTGGAGGCCGGGGAGTTTGGAAGGGTGAATCTCATACACGGCAGCTATCTGCAGGAATTCAACGCATTTCCGGCTCCGATTGACTGGCGGTACAATACGGTACTGGCTGGCCGTATGAGGGCGGTAACAGAGATTGGAACCCACTGGCTTGATATTGCGGAATACATATCCGGCTGCAAAGTGGTGGCGCTTTCCGCAAGCTTTGGACGGTTTTACCCGGAGCGGTACGTGGAGAACCGTACCATGTATCCTGATTCGGGAGACGGAAGGAGAACGGAAACAATAGAAGTTCTCTCGGAAGACGCGGCAGCCGTCAGCTTAAAGTTTGATAACGGTGCAATTGGAACCGTGCTGTTATCTGAGGTTTCTCAGGGGAGAATTAACAGGATTACCCTGGAGGTGACCGGTGAGAAGAAGAATCTCTGGTGGAATTCCGAGGACAACAACATTCTCAACACGGCTGTCAAGGGGGGAGGCGTAAATTCAGAGATATTTGGATTCGGAAACGGGTTTACGGATACCTTCCGCAGTCTTGTGAACAGCTTTTATGAGGATGTGAAGAAGGGGAAGGTATCAGAGCAGCCGGTATATCCCACGTTTGAAGAAGGGAAGAATATCGTGGAATACTGCAATGCCATGCTGGAAAGCGCGGATCAGGATGGAAGGTGGGTCAGCATACGGTGAGAGATCAGAGAGTCACAGAACTGGAATTCATTATGGAAAAGCTGGGAATGGTTCCGTTAGAAGGTGAAGGCGGTATGTACCGCCGTAATTATGAAGGTGCGGCCGGTCAGGAGGGCAGACCGGTATACAGCTCCATTTACTATCTTCTTACCCCCAATTCATTTTCCCATATGCACCGGTTAAGTTCAGATGAAATCTACCATTTTTACATGGGGGACAGTCTGGAAATCCTCCTGCTGTACCCGGATGGACAGTGGGAACTGCGGCGGCTTGGAACGAAACTCTCAGAGGGGGAAGTTCCACAGCTTCTCGTTCCGGCCGGCGTGTGGCAGGGCTCTAAAGTGGCAGAGGGCGGAAGCTACTCCCTGGTGGGGACAACCATGGCTCCGGCTTACGCGGATGAGGATTATGAACATGGCAGCAGCGAGGAACTGTGCAAACAGTATCCGGAGGCGGCAGAGAAGATCATGGCCCGCTGCGGAGCGGCCGTGGCGCGATGAGAGGCTGATATATGGCGGGTAAATGGAAAAAAATACTCATGGTGGTAATCGGTTCCATGATGATGGGAATCAGCATCGACTTATTTGTACAGGCAGATTTTGGTCTGGATCCGCTGTCGCTGTTTCAGGCAGGGCTTGGCAGAGTACTTCATCTTTCCCTGGGAAGCACCTCGCAGGTACTCATGGTATCGATTATCATCCTCCTGTTTTTTATTGACAGGAAACGGATTGGAATCGGCACCATTTTAAACAGTGTGCTTGTAGGGCTGTTTATCAAGGTATTTTCGCCCTTCATCTGTACCGGCGGCGGAAATTTTATAGAGCATATGATCTGTCTTCTCGGCGGACTGCTCCTTATGGGGGTGGGAATCGGGCTGTACGTGGCTGCCGGTCTGGGGGAGGCGGGAATGGACGCCCTGATGATATATCTTTCTCAGAAACTGAAAAGAAATGTGAACGTGACAAGAATCGTTATGGACATTCTGCTCTCGGCCACAGGATTTCTTCTGGGGGGAAAGCTGGGGACAGCTACCGTCATTTCCATGCTGGTGAATGGTTATATCATTCAGTTTACCATTGAACGGGTTGAAAAAATAAGAAAACGGTCACAGAACAAAGAAACGTGTTTGGCAGACAATAAGTAAGAGAAGGAGAAGAATCATTGGAACAAAAGTACAGCGAATGGAAGCGAGAGGTTGTTGCAGCGGCAAAAAAAGCGTATAAGCAGAAGCTTATGGCCGGTACCAGCGGAAATATGAGCATCTATTGTCCGGAAGAACGCCGCATTCTGATTACACCCAGCGGTTATGACTATGAGATCATGGAGGAGAAGGATATTGTAGTCATTGATCTGGCTGGAAATGTGGTGGAAGGGATTCATAAGCCGTCTTCTGAGTGGAGAATGCATGTGGAGATCTATAAGGAAGTGCCGGAGGTCAGGGCTCTTGTACATACCCATTCTCCCTATGCCACCAGCTTTGCGGTTGTTCATCAGGAGATCCCTCTTGTTTTAATAGAGATGGCGCTGTTTTTAAAAGGCAGTGTGGAAGTAAGCCCATTCGCTGCCCAGGGAAGTGCCGAGGTGGGGAAAAATGCGGTTCCGATCCTTAAGAGAAAGACCGCGTGTCTGATGGCCAACCACGGTGCGCTGGCAGCAGGCGGCAGTATCTCTGAGGCATACATGAACAGCGTATATTTAGAGGATGCGGCCAGGATTTACCATATGGCCTGCTGCGTGGGGAGACCTGTGGTAATCAGTGAATAGGAAAAGAAGGTGGGATACTGGATGAATCAGGTATATGAAAGACTGGAACGATGCTATGACAGCTTCAGCCGGAAAGTCAGTTTTAAGCCGAGGGCGGCCCTTGTTTTGGGATCCGGACTTGGGGATTATGCGGAAGAAATGGAAGTAGAAGCGGTACTGGATTACAGGGATATCGAGGGCTTTCCCGTATCAACCGTTTCAGGACATAAAGGGCGTTTCGTGTTTGGATATGTCGGGGAAGTTCCTGTGGTGGCAATGCAGGGGCGTGTTCACTATTATGAGGGATATTCCATGGAGGATGTAGTCCTTCCGGTCCGGCTGATGAAACGCATGGGAGCAGAGCTTTTGATCCTTACAAATGCGGCGGGAGGAATCAATGAGAGCTTCCGCCCCGGAGACTTTATGGTGATTAAAGACCAGATTACCTCGTTTGTACCGTCTCCCCTGATCGGTCCTAATATTGATGAATTAGGGCCGCGGTTCTGCGATATGAGTCACGTTTACGATCCTTTGCTGCAAAAGATTGTTAAAGAAACAGCAAAGGAATTGGGAATTGCAGTAAAAGAAGGGGTCTATCTGCAGCTGACTGGCCCGGAGTTCGAGACCCCGGCGATTATCCGTATGTGCAGAATGTTAGGGGCAGACGCGGTGGGGATGAGCACCGGATGCGAGGCGGTGGCAGCGAACCATGCGGGAATGAAGATCTGCGGTATCTCCTGTATTTCCAATATGGGGGCGGGGATGTCGGAAGGGGAACTGTCCAATGAAGAGGTTTACGAGACCACGGACAGAGTGGCTTCTGATTTTAAGAAACTTATAACGGCGGCAGTTGCCAGGATGGCAAAAGAATACGAAGGAGAGAGGAAATGAAGATGAGACGAGCAGGAAGAGCAGCGGCATTATTTTTGGCAGCGGGAATGGTTATGACGGCAGTGAGCGGATGCGGAAAAAAGATTGAAGAACCGACGGAGGCGAAGGCGGCAAAAATCGGCGTTGTATACACAACCACCGGGCTGGGTGACAACAACTTTAACGATATGGTAAACAGCGGTATGGAGAAGGCGAAAGCAGAGTTAAACATCACCTATGACTATTCCGAGCCCAGTTCCAATGGCGAGGTTGTCACCATGCTCCGCGAGTTTGCGCAGACGGGAGAGTACGATTTAGTCCTGGCCTTAAGCTCGGATGCGGCTTCCGCGCTGGAACAGGTGGCGGGCGAGTATCCGAAACAGAATTTTACAATTATTGATACGGTTGTAAACGGGGACAACATCAGTTCGATCTCGAAAAACGGAGCGGATCAGTCCTTCTTATGCGGCGTTCTTGCCGGATATTTAACGACAGAGGAGAGCCTTGACCGGATTAACTCAGATAAAAAAATCGGTGCCGTCATGGGTGTCGATATTCCTCTTCTGAATGCGGTAGTGGCCGGTTTTGAAGCCGGAGCCAGATATGCCAATCCGGATGTGGAAGTCATATCCGGCGTGGTAGGCTCCTTCAACGATCCCGCAAAGGCAAAAGAAATCGCCGATTCCATGTATAAGCAGGGCGCCGATATCATCCTTCAGGGCGCAGGCGGTTCCGGTATGGGCGTCTTCAACGCTGCCAAGGAGTGCGGCGGCTACGCCATGGGAACAGGCGTCAACCAGAACGCCATCAGCCCGGATGAGATTATAGCGACGGCTACCTTTGAACTTCCGTCCATCGTATATGAGGAAGTGAAGACTGTGGTTGACGGAACGTGGAAGAGCGGACCGAAGGTATGGGGACTGCGCGAGGGCGCCGTTGGATACAGCGTAGATGGAAGCAATGTAAAGGTGCCTCAGGAAATCCTCGACAAGGTTGATGCCGCAAATAAATGGTTCATTGACGAAAACATCGTTCTGCCGTCTACTACGGCTGAGGTTGATGACTGGTTAAGCAAGAATGTGAAGTAATTACCGGAGAATATCACATAGAGGAGAAGGAAGTGCAGCCCATGAGTCTTATTAAAATGGAACAGATCGGGAAGACGTTTGGAGCGGTTAAGGCTTTGGAAGATGTGGATTTTGAACTGAAAAAAGGAGAGATCCATGCTCTGCTTGGCGAGAACGGAGCGGGGAAGACAACACTTATGAAGGTCCTGTACGGAATGTACAGGGCCGATAAGGGAAGCCTGTATTTTGAAGATAAAAAGGTAGAGATTAATAACTCGAGAGAGGCCATCGCACTGGGAATCGGCATGGTTCATCAGCATTTTATGCTCATTCCGGTGCTGACCGTGGCGGAAAATATTGTAGTTGGAATGGAACCGAAAAAAGGTCTTCGTTTTGATTTTGAACAGGCTGTAAAAGAGGTGGAAGCACTTTCTGAACGATATGGCTTTCATGTGGATGCGAGGGCGAAGGTATCCGATCTGTCAGTTGGGGAGCGGCAGCGGGTGGAAATCTTGAAGGTCCTGTACCGCGGAGTCGATATTCTGATTCTGGATGAGCCCACGGCGGTGCTGACTCCCATTGAGGTAAAGGAACTCTTTATTGCATTAAAGCAGATGCGTGAGGCCGGAAAGAGCATCATTATTATCACTCATAAGCTGTATGAGGTTCTGGAAATCTCAGACAGGGTGACGATTCTCCGCGACGGCAGGCTGATCGGGACGGTGGAAAGCAAAACGGCGTCCCAGGACAGCCTGGCCAGGATGATGGTGGGCAGGGAGGTACAGCTGGCCATGCAGAGGAGATCAGAGAAGATGGGTGAGGTTCTTTTCGAGGTTAAAAATCTCACCTATAAGAGGGATAACATCGATGTTCTGGATCAGCTGAATTTTTCGATTAGAAAGGGAGAGATTCTCGGAATCGCCGGAATTGAGGGAAATGGTCAGACGGAGCTTTTGGAAGCCGTTACCGGAATACTGAAGCCGGATACAGGGGAGATATTTCTGGCGGGGAAAAAGCTGGAAGGTAATGCGTTCGATTTCATTCATGAGGGCATCGGACACGTGCCGGAGGACAGAATGACCCGTGGCCTGGTTCTGGACATGAGCATCAGGGAAAATTTAATTCTTGGCTATGAGAACAAGCCGGAATTTGTCGAAAGAGGTATTTTGCGCCTGAAAAACATCAGAGAGTATGGGGCAAAGCAGCTTGGCGATTTTAACATCAAAGCGCCGGACAGTGAAATTAATGTAGGAAACCTCTCAGGCGGTAACCAGCAGAAGGTGGTAATCGCCCGGGTATTTTCTCAGGAGCCGGAGGTGGTAATCTGTGCGCAGCCGACGAGAGGCGTGGATGTCTCGGCTATCGAATATATTCACAAAGTGATTCTGGATTACAGAGACAGGGGAAAGGCCGTGCTTTTAGTATCCGCAGATTTAGACGAGGTGAAGAGCTTAAGCGATACCATAGCGGTGCTGTACAAAGGAAAGCTGGTTGCCTGTGACAAGGCGGATAACTATGACGATACGAGACTGGGCACTCTGATGACCGGAGCAAAAGGATAAGGGGGGAATTCTATGTCTATGAATCATTCGGCGGTAAAAAACAGATCGAAAAAGACCGCGGAGGCTGCTGCCGCTCTGCTGCTGGCTCTGCTGGTGGGCGGAATATTTTTTATGGTCAGCGGCTATAATCCGTTCCAGGTTTACTGGCTGATTTTTAAAGGGGCTTTTGGAAGCGTCAATGCATTTTTGACGACGCTGCATTATGCAACGCCTCTGATCCTCTCCGGACTGGCCTTTACTGTGGCGAAGCAGGCCAATATTATGAATCTGGGCGGGGAAGGCCAGATTTACGTCGGAGCCATGACTGCGGCGATCGTCGCAACATTCTTTCCGGGGCTTCCGCGGATTCTCTATGTGCCTCTTGTACTGCTGGCGGCCTTTGCAGCAGCCGGGGCGTACGGCGGACTCGCAGGATTTCTGGATGTGAAATTTGGTTCCAATATTGTTATTGTAACGATTATGCTTAATTATATCGCGCAGAATTTCTGTGGATATCTCGTTGCATTTCCGCTTCGTGCGGATGAAAGCGCACTGCAGACGGAGATGATTGCCCCCTCTGCGGTCATCGGAAGAATTTTCAGCGGTCATCAGCTGTCGGGAGTATTTATCCTTGCAGTCATTGCAGTGGCGGTTGTCGCCTTTGTGGTAAAGTATACGAAATTCGGCTTCCATATGCGCACGGTGGGATTCAACCGGCTGGCAGCGGAAACCGCAGGTATCAATTATAAGAGAATGACAATTGTCACCATGTTTTTGAGCGCAGGCATCGCCGGGCTGTGCGGCGCCGGTCAGATCATGGGTGTCCATTACCGTTTTATTGACAATTTCTCTTCGGGCTACGGGTTTGAGGGAATTGCAGTAGCGGCGCTGGCGGCCAACAATCCGGCGGCTGTTCTGATCTCGGGAATCCTGTTCGGCGGGATTAAGGCCGGCGCCATGTCGGTAAACAGAATTGCGAATATTCCCATGGATTATATCTCAATAATCCAGGCGCTGGTCATTGTGTTTATCGCGGCACCACGGCTGATCAGCCAGATTGTGGAGGCGGTATCCGGAATCTTTAAAAAGAGAAGGAGGGTGGCATCATGAATGATTTAAAGATGACTCTGTTTATTCTGGTGATTTCTACCATACGGATGTCGACGCCGATTACACTGGCAGCTGTGGGAGGTACTTTCTCCGCGAGGACGGGAACCATGGCGCTGGGACTGGAAGGCTTTATGCTGATGGGCGCCTGGGGAGCTGCACTGGGATCCTATCTGTTCCAAAACGCTTTTATAGGACTGCTGACGGGAATTCTCATCGCTGCACTGTTTTCCATGCTTTTTGGCGTGTTCACCATCCGTTTTCATGTAAACCAGGTAATCTGCGGTATTGGTTTTAACTTATTTGCCTCGGGCTTCACAACCTCCATGACACAGATGATATGGGGAACCAGGGCGAATTCCGTGCAGGTTCCGACGCTGAGCCGGATTACGCTGCCGGGAATCGGAGAATTCTCCGTGCTGATACCGGTCATGCTCTTGATTGTAGTTGTGTCCTGGTTCTATTTATTCAAGACGCCGTCCGGCCTGCGCTTAAGAGTGGTAGGAGAGAGTGCGCATGCAGCGGATTCCATCGGACTCCGTGTCAACCGCTACAAATATTTGGGAATTCTTATTTCCGGTGTTTTATGTGGAATTGCAGGCAGCTTTTTATCAGTAGACCATATTAACATGTTCGTCAGGGATATGACTGCGGGCCGTGGATTTATCGCCGTAGCGGTTAATATTCTCGGAAGGTACAACCCGATCGGGGCACTGGGAGGCGGTCTGCTGTTCGGCTTCGCAGATTCTCTGCAGCTGATCATTCCTTCTGCCATGATCCCGGGACAGATTCTTCAGATGATTCCTTACGTAGTGACGCTGTTTGTCATTATCTTTGCGGTGCGGTATGTAGTGAACCCGGCCGGAATGGGAGAGGTGCTGGACAACTAATTGTATAGACGGAGGTAATAGATATGAAAGCTATTATGGTTATGTTTGATTCCTTAAACCGGCATATGCTGTCCAATTACGGCTGTACCTGGACAAAAACGCCGAATTTTGCACGGCTGGCAGAGAAAACGGTGACATTTGACCAGTCTTATGTGTGCAGCATGCCGTGTATGCCGGCCAGAAGAGAGCTTCACACGGGAAGGAGCAACTTTCTTCACAGAAGCTGGGGGCCTCTTGACCCGTATGATGATTCCATGCCGGAATTACTGAAGAAAAACGGGGTCTACACCCATCTTGTCAGTGACCACTGGCATTACTGGGAAGCGGGCGGAGCCAATTATCACACAAAGTATAATTCTTTTGAGTGGGCAAGAGGCCAGGAGGGAGACGGCTGGAAGTCGTACTTACCGCCGTTTGACATTCCGGAATACTTAGACGGGAGGCCGGGCCTGTGGGGACGGCAGGACTGGGTTAACCGGCGCTATATGCAGAAGGAAGAGGATCAGCCCATAGCGGTGACATTCCACAACGGGCTGGAGTTTATTGATAATAATCACGGAGAAGACAACTGGTTTCTGCAGCTGGAGGCATTTGATCCCCATGAGCCGTTTTACAGTATGGAGAACTATAAGGAGCTTTATGCGGATGGATACGAGGGGCCGGTATTTGACTGGCCGTCTTACCATCGGCTGAGGGAGACGCCGGATCAGATACAGCACTGTATCCACGAATATGCAGCCGTTCTCTCGATGTGTGACCATTATCTTGGAAAAGTCATCGACATGATGGACGAGTACGAGATGTGGGAGGATACGATGCTGATCGTCAACACGGACCACGGATTCTTACTGGGAGAACATGACTGGTGGGGAAAGGTCATGATGCCGTATTACAATGAGATCGCCCACACACCCCTGTTTATCTGGGACCCTAGATCGGGGAAAAAGAACGAGAGACGGCAGGCGCTGGTGCAGACCATCGACTTATGCCCGACGCTACTGGAATATTTCGGGGTGGAGATCCCGAAGGATGTACTGGGCAAATCTCTCGCCGATACCATAGACCATGACGCTCCAGTAAGGGATTACGCGCTGTTCGGCATGCACGGCTGCCACGTAAATATCACGGACGGTCATTACGTGTACATGCGGGCTTGTGCCGGCGGAGCGGAGCACAACCACGAGAACCTGAATAATTATACACTGATGCCTGCCCATATGAAAGACAGCTTTGATTTAGAGGAGTTAAGGGAGATGAAGCTGGCGGAAGGATTTTCCTTCACAAAGGGGCTTAAGGTCTTATCTGTGCCGGGAACCGAGAAGATTGCCAGCATGGGCTTCCCGCCCACCACGCTGTTTGATGGCGGACATATGCTGTTTGATGTAGTCGAAGACCCCGGTCAGGAGCATCCCATCGATGACCCGGAGACGGAACAGCGCATGGTGGAACATATGATCAGGCTGATGGAGGAAAACGACGCTCCTGAAGAGCAGTATGTCCGCCTGGGGCTCCGTGTGTAAAAATGGAAGGAGAAAACGGTATGAGGTACCGGTTTTATAATGCAAGGCTTCTCACCATGGAATGCGGCTGTTCCGTGACAGAAGGAGAGCTGTGGACGGAAGGGCCGGTGATCACGTATGCCGGCCCGGGAAAAGAGAATGATATCGCATGGGACAGAGAGATCGACGTTATGGGGAATTTACTGATGCCCGGGTTTAAGGATGCGCACACCCATTCCGGGATGACGTTTCTGCGGTCCAGAGCGGATGATATGCCGCTGCAGGAATGGCTGCAGAATCAGGTGTTCCCCCTGGAGGCAAAACTTACGCCGGACCATATCTACCATCTGTCAAAGCTTGCCATCCTGGAGTATTTATCCAGTGGAATTACGTCGAATTTTGATATGTATTTTTATCCGGAGGCCATCGCAAAGGCTTCGGTGGACTGCGGCTTTCGGACGGTCATGGTGTCGCCCATCACCTCTTTTTCAGGTTCGACCGTCGGGGAGATGGAGGAAGATTATCACCGATTCAACCAGTATCATGAGCTGATCCGCTATCACCTCGGATTCCACGCGGAATATACGTGTGAGACCCCGCTGCTGGAGGAGATCGCCCGTCTGTCGCAGAAGCTGGAGGCCCCCGTGTATGATCACAATTCGGAGACGAGAGAGTCCGTAGAACAGTGCATCCAGCGCACCGGCATGACGCCCACCGTCTTCTTAAACAGCCTGGGAATGTATGAGCACGGCGGCGGCGGTTACCACTGCGTCCACATGACGGAAGAGGATCTGCAGATCTTTAAGGAAAAGAAGCTGACCGCAGTTACGAACCCCGGCTCAAATACGAAGCTGGCAAGCGGGATCGCACCTGTCAGGAAGATGATGGAAATGGGAATTCCGGTGGCAATCGGTACGGATGGCCCGGCCAGCAACAACTGCCTTGACATGTTCAGAGAAATGTTCTTGGTGACCGGACTGGCAAAACTTTTAGACGAGGATGCGGCTGCCGTGGATGCAGATGATGTGCTCGCCATGGCGGTGACCGTCGGCGCAAAAGCAATGGGGCTGACGGAATGCGATATGCTGAAGGCGGGAAAGTTTGCGGATATCATTATGATTGATTTAAATCAGCCCAATATGCAGCCGATTCATAATATCAGTAAAAACATTGTGTACAGCGGAAGCAAGGCAAATATAAAGATGACCATGGTAAATGGCAGAATTCTGTATGAGAACGGTATCTATCATGTAGGCAGTGATCCCGCAGAGATTTATCAAAATGCAAATCGTATTGTAGAGGAATTAGTGAATTGATACACAACATGGTAAAAACCGCTGCTTCGTATGCCTGCAAAGCGTAAAAGGAATAAAATAAAACAGCAGGAAGACTCCGTTTTCCCGACAAACGGCCGTATTATGGGCCCCGTCGGGAGGACGGGGTCTTTTTCCTTGACAGGAGAGTCTTTCTTGTATATAATTCAAAAGTGAACAGTTCAAAAATGAACAATTTTAGAAAGGTAAAATCATGGAACAGAAAGATGAGGGCTACTTTGCTTACTATGCAAAGATAGACAAGGTATATAGAAAATTGTGTGCCCTGGAAGTTGCGGAATACTGTTTTACTCCCAACGAGATCGTGGTGCTGATGTTTCTGGCCAACAATCCCGGTTATGACAGCGCGTCGGATATCGCCCATTTCCGCAACATTTCCAAGGGGCTGGTGGCAAAATCCGTAGAGACACTGTGCGAAAGGGGCTATTTAAGAGCGGGAAAGGACTTAAAGGACAGGAGACTCATCCATCTGTCCCTGACGGATAAGAGTGATGACATTGTGGCAAGACTCAGAAAATGCCGTCAGGAATTTGCAGGAAAGCTGTATGCCGGCGTGCCCCAGGAGGATATGGAGGCCATGGCGCGCACGACGAAGGTGATCAATGAAAATCTCGACAATATCTTGAAAGGAATGAAATAAATGGAACCAAATAAGGGAAAAGAGAATGAACTGGGTACCGAGAGTGTGGGGAAGCTGCTTTTCCGGCTGTCTATGCCCGCCATCGCGGCACAGGTGATCAATGTGATGTACAACATGGTTGACCGCATGTATATCGGTCATATTCCTGGAGTCGGGGCGGCCGCGCTGACAGGGGTCGGCGTTACGATGCCGGTCATCATGGCGATCACTGCATTTGCCTATTTTATCAGCATGGGAGGCGCGCCGCGTTCCTCCATCATGCTGGGCAGAAACGAGAAGGACAAGGCGGAAAAGATCCTTGGAAACTGTACGACGATGCTGGTGGTGCTTGCCCTGATTCTCACTGCGGTATTTCTGGTGTTCGGGCGTTCGATTCTGCTGTTGTTCGGAGCCAGTGAAAATACGATTGGATATGCCTGGGATTACATGAAGATCTATGCGCTGGGTACCATCTTTGTGCAGCTGGCACTGGGGCTGAATGCGTTTATTACCGCTCAGGGCTACGCCAAAACCAGTATGTATACGGTGCTGATCGGCGCTGTCTGCAATATCATCCTGGATCCCATCTTTATATTCGGCCTGAATATGGGCGTGAAGGGAGCCGCGCTGGCAACCATCCTGTCTCAGGCGGTCTCCTCTGTCTGGGTGCTGCGTTTCCTCACCTCGGAGAAGAGCTCGCTGCGAATTAAAAGAAAGGGATTAAAACTGGAGGCAGGCGTTATTCTTCCCTGCATGGCATTGGGTACCTCCCCGTTTATCATGGCATTTACGGAAAGTATTCTGTCTGTCTGCTTCAATTCTTCCTTGCTTCGCTATGGCGGAGACGTGGCGGTAGGCGCCATGACGATATTGAGCAGCGTCATGCAGTTTTCCATGCTTCCGCTGCAGGGACTGACACAGGGCTCCCAGCCCATCGTCAGCTTTAACTACGGGGCGGGGAATGCGGAACGAGTGAAAAAGACTTTTAAAATCCTGTTTCTCTGTTGTATCGGTTATTCCACGCTGCTGTGGGCGCTCTCCATGTTCTGCCCTCAGATCTTCATCATGATTTTTACCAGCGATGCTGCGCTGACGGAATATACACACTGGGCGATTCGGATTTACATGGCGGCTTCCCTGATGTTTGGCGCGCAGGTGGCATGCCAGCAGACCTTTATCGCTCTGGGAAATGCCAAAGTATCCGTATTTCTGGCACTGCTGCGCAAGGTGTTTTTGCTGATTCCGCTGATTTTCATTCTTCCGCGCTTTGTCGAGAATCAGACCATGGGTGTGTTCTTAGCTGAACCTGTGGCAGATTTCTGCGCAGTTTGTGTTACAGTCACCATGTTCAGCGTATCTTTTAAAAAGATACTTGCCAGAATGGAAGGAGGAAAAAAATAATGAGTATGTCAGTTAAAGAGGCGGAGAAACTATTTGAAAAGCTTCCAAAGGCAGAGCTGGGATTCTTTCCGACACCGTTTTACCGGCTGGACCGCCTTTCGATGGAACTGGGAGTGAATCTTTATATAAAACGCGACGATTTCACCGGTATGAATCTGTTTGGCGGAAATAAGGTGCGCAAGCTTCAGTATCTGATGGGGGAGGCCATGAGCTGCGGCTGTGAATACGTCTTTACCTTTGGGGCGACCCAGTCGAACCACGCCATGCAGACGGCAGCCGCATGCCGGCGCTGTGGCTTAAAGCCGGTGCTGTATCTGGTTGCCATTGTGAAGCCGGACGAGGACGATTTAAGGGCCAATCTGCTTCTGGACCGCATCCTGGATGCGGAGGTCCATATCGTGGAGATTCTGGAGGGAGAGACGGAGGAGGAAGCGGAAGAACGCGCAGTTATTCTTGCGAGGGAACACATGGCCCGTCTGAATAAAGAAGCAGGCCGGTGTATCTGCTATGAGGTCCCTATGGGCGGAGCCAGTCCGGTGGGGTCCGTGGGATTCATCGAGGGCTATGTGGAACTGGAGAAACAGCTGTCCGCTATGGGCCTCCGGGCTGATTACGTCTTCCATGCCACCGGAACCGGCGGAACCATGGCGGGGCTGGCCGCGGGACGAAATCTGGTCGGTTCCGGGACTGAGATTATCTCCATCAATGTCAGCGCGAAAGATCCGGAGTATCCAAACCGGACGGCCGCACTGGCCAATGAGAGCTTAAAGCTGATTGGAGCCGGAATCACGGTGGAAGCGGAGCGGGATATCCATACTGATTTAAATTATTATCTGCCCGGCTATGAGATCCCCAACGAGGCGGCATCCGAAGCGATTAAGCTGCTGGCGGTGAAGGAAGGGCTTCTTACTGATCCGGTCTATACGGGAAAGGCCTTTGCCGGCATGCTGGATTACATCAGGACCGGAAAGGTTCCGGCCGGAAGCAGTGTGGTGTTCTGGCATACGGGCGGGGCTACCGCGTTATTTGCGGAGAAGGAGATACTTGGAGACTTGTTTGAGTAAAAAAGGAGTACTGCGCACATGATTTGCCGCAGTACTCCTTTTGCCATTCACTTCTAAATCCATCCCCCATCCAGTCCAATGATCTGCCCGGTCAGATAGGAGTTCTTATATCCCAGGTGGTAGACCAGATCGGCGACCTCCTCCGCCTGCCCTAGGCGTCCGGCGGGGATCTCTTCGATCAGGGCGATGAGTTCGTCCTCCTCCAGGAAACGGTTCATCTCCGTATCGATGGCGCCGCACGCAACCGCGTTTACCTGGACGTTGCTGGGAGCCAGCTCCTTGGCCAGCGCCTTGGTAAATGCATTGATTCCGCCCTTCGTCGCCGAGTATGCGACTTCACAGGAAGCGCCGGAGACACCCCATACGGAGGAAATGTTGATGATCTTCCCCTGCTTCTTCTCCACCATACCGGGAACGGCCAGTTTGCAGCAGTTGAAGACCGAGGTTAAATTGGTCCGTATGATCCGGTCCCAGGATTCCGTGCTCATGTCCTGTAAGAGGCCGATATAGGAAATCCCCGCGTTGTTTACCAGGACGTCAAGCGTTCCAAACTGCTTCCGGATCTGGTCGAATAGAATCCGGCACTGTTCCATGTCGCCCATATCGCCCATGTAGGCGAGGCAGGAAATCTGATACGTTTCCAGCTCTTTTTTTGTCTGCAGGAGCCTCTCCTCGCTGTGAAGGCAGTTGATTACCACATTATATCCCTTTTTTGCAAATTTTACCGCAATGGCTTTTCCGATTCCTCTGGAAGCGCCCGTAACCAGCACTGTTTTTTTTGCCATGAATCTCACCCTTTCTTTTCATCCTGGTAAGCCGGATCGATCCCGTCTTCCGTCACTTCTATTTTACCAAAGGTAATTTTTTAATTCAATAGGATTCGGTTATCAACTCCGGTGACTTTGTCACAAAAGAAAGCATTGCATACTTGGAAGAGAGTGCGATATAATGAGACTATGAATTATTTCATGACAAATAAAATATTCCAGGCGGCCGGAATCGGGTGATTGCGTGCCGCGGAGGAAGAAATGATACAGGAAGGATGGAAATCAGATGGAAAAGATTTACGATGTGGTAATTATCGGTTCAGGTCCGGCAGGACTTACGGCGGCAATCTATGCCAAACGTGCGGAACTGGAGACCGTTGTCATTGAAAAGGAGATCGCCAGCGGCGGTCAGGTGCTCAACACGTATGAGGTAGATAACTATCCGGGACTTCCGGGAATCAACGGATACGATCTGGGAATGAAGTTCCGGGAACACGCGGATAAGCTGGGAGCAGAGTTCGTGACCGACGATGTGGTGCGCGTGGAGAAGGCAGACGGCCTCTTTACCGTAACCTGCGAAGAGGAGAGCTATACGGCGAAGACTGTCATTATATCGACCGGCGCCAGCCACAGGAAGCTGGCAGTGCCGGGTGAGGAGGAACTGACCGGTATGGGCGTGTCCTACTGCGCTACCTGCGACGGGGCATTTTTCCGCAACCGCGTGACTGCTGTGACAGGAGGCGGGGATGTGGCCATCGAGGATGCGATCTTCCTTTCCAGAATGTGCAAAAAGGTGTATCTGATTCACCGCAGAGACGAACTGCGCGGTGCCAGGACTCTGCAGACCCAGCTGTTTTCCCTGGATAACGTGGAAGTTCTGTGGGATACGGTTGTGGAGAAGATTAACGGCAAAGACCAGGTGGAGTCTGTCACGCTTAAGAATGTCAAAACCGAGGAATCTAAGGAACTTCCGGTAGACGGTGTGTTCATTGCGGTGGGAATCAATCCCCAGAGCAGTGCGTTCGACGGCCTTGTGGAGATGGATCACGGATACATTCAGGCGGGAGAGGACTGTGAGACATCTGTTCCCGGTATTTTCGCGGCAGGAGATGTGAGAACGAAACAGTTAAGGCAGGTATCCACAGCTGTGGCGGATGGAGCGAACGCCATCACCAGCGTGGAGCGTTACCTTACCGCTAATTTTTAAATAACAGAAAAGGCGGCCGCACCGGTGATGGTTCGATCACTGGTGCGGCCGCCTTTTCTGTTTCCTGCTTTTATCTTATCTTCGATCAGAACTCCGGCTCAATCAGTCCGTATGTTCCGCCTTTTCTCTTATAAACCACGTTTACCTCTTCTGTATCTGCATTTAAGAATACGTAGAAGTTGTGTCCGAGAAGCTCCATCTGTACGCAGGCTTCCTCTGGATCCATGGGTTTCACTGCAAATTTTTTGGATTTAACAATCTGGATTTCTTCCTCTGCGGAAGCGTCTTCCTGTAAGAAGGCTTCTGAGAAGGAAGGTGCGGATTGTTTCTTATCAATCAGCTTGTTCTTATATTTTTTTAACTGACGTTCCAGGATCTCTTCTACGAGATCGATGGAAACGTACATATCACTGCTTGATTCTTCTGCTCTGATTATATGTCCTTTCACCGGAATTGTTACTTCAATTTTCTGAATATCTTTCTGTACGCTGAGTCTTACTACAGCTTCTGTCGCGGGTGCGAAGAAACGGTCCAGTTTACCTAGCTTGTCCTCAACTGCTTCGCGCAGCCCCTGTGTTACCTCAATATTTCTTCCTGTAATTGTAAAACGCATAAGTCTTCAGCTCCTTTTTCTTGAGATGTTATCAGTATACCATATTTATTTGAAAAATTCAATTATGTTACGAAAATATCAAGACAATTAATCTAAATTTTTTGTAAAATGTTTCTACTTATATATGCCCCAAATATTGAAAAACTATATATTGGGGTCTGAAAAAGTCAAGGGAAAAATTGTATTTTTTGTCGAAATAAGTAAGTTTATGACAAGTACACAAAAAGAAAAGGGGAAAATCATGTCTGGTGGAAAAAGGAGATTTCTGGCGAAAAGATGTGGATAATGTGGATAACTCGGTGTATAAGTAGTTTTTGCCTTAAATATTGGGTTTGTTGGTGGGGATAAAAATGGGGGAAATGTGCACAGGAAAATGTGGATAATGTGGATAAGTGGAAAATCGAACAGATTTTTTGTGCAACTTGCCAGGTTTACCATAATGTACAAGGATTTTGTCGAATTGTGGTGTCCTCATGACGGGGGAAGGGCAGGAGCCAGGGAGGGCTTTGGGGCACCGGACAGGGAGCAGACTGTAACAGAACTATTAGCAGAATGTTAATTTTTTATGAATTCATTGAATTAAAAATGAGTTAGTGCTACAATATACAGGATTATACTGTGTTTATTTAGTAAGAAGAGTAGGAGAATGAATCATGAACCTCGTTCAAAAGGTATTTGGAACTCATAGTGAAAGAGAATTAAAGTTAATCAATCCGATTGTAGATAAGATAGAGGCACTCCGTCCGAAGATGATCGCACTGACGGATGAGGAACTGAGGGATAACACCAGACTTTTCAAAGAAAGGCTGGCGGCAGGTGAGACCCTTGATGATATTTTGCCGGAGGCATATGCAACGGTTCGAGAGGCGGCAAGACGAGTCCTGGATATGGAACACTTCCGAGTACAGTTAATCGGCGGCATCGTACTCCATCAGGGACGTATTGCCGAGATGAGAACAGGTGAAGGTAAGACTCTGGTATCGACCTGCCCGGCTTATTTAAACGCACTGGCCGGAAAAGGCGTGCAGATCGTTACGGTCAACGACTACCTGGCAAAGCGTGATGCGGAGTGGATGGGAAGAGTTCATGAATTCCTCGGACTGAAGGTAGGCGTAGTATTAAACTCCATGACTTCTGATGAGAGGCGTGAAGCCTATAACTGTGATATTACCTATGTGACAAACAACGAGCTTGGATTTGACTACTTGAGAGATAACATGGCCATCTATAAAGAACAGATGGTATTAAGAGAACTTGATTACGCGATCATCGATGAGGTTGACTCCGTATTGATCGATGAGGCGAGAACACCGCTTATTATTTCCGGACAGAGCGGAAAGTCGACGAAGCTTTATGAGGTCTGCGATATTCTGGCCCGCCAGTTAGAGCGCGGCGAGGCATCGGGAGAATTCTCCAAGATGGCGGCCATCATGGGCGAGGAGATTGAAGAGACGGGAGATTTTATCGTCGATGAGAAGGACAAGGTTGTCAACTTAACCGAACAGGGTGTGGACAAGGTTGAACAGTTCTTCCACATTGAGAACTTATCCGATCCGGAAAACCTGGAGATTCAGCATAACATCATTCTGGCTCTCCGTGCCAACTATCTGATGTTCCGTGATAAGGATTACGTGGTAAAGGATGATGAGGTTCTGATCGTTGATGAGTTTACAGGACGTATTATGCCCGGCAGACGGTATTCCGACGGTCTGCATCAGGCCATCGAGGCGAAGGAGCATGTAAACGTCAGAAGAGAGAGCAAGACGCTTGCAACGATCACGTTCCAGAACTTCTTTAATAAGTATAAAAAGAAATCCGGTATGACCGGTACGGCTCTGACCGAGGAAAAGGAATTCCGTAATACCTACGGTATGGATGCCATCGAGATTCCGACCAATAAACCGATTGCCCGTATTGATATGGAGGATGCGGTTTATAAGACGAAAAAAGAAAAATTCAAAGCAGTCTGTGATGAGGTAGAAGAGGCACATAAGAAGGGACAGCCGGTTCTGGTCGGTACGATCACGATCGAGACCTCCGAGATGTTAAGCGGCATGTTAAAACGCCGCGGTATTCCGCACAAAGTCCTGAATGCAAAGTATCATGAGCTGGAGGCCGAGATCGTAGCTGATGCGGGCGTTCACAAAGCAGTTACCATTGCGACCAACATGGCCGGCCGTGGTACGGATATCAAGCTGGATGACGAGGCTAAGGCTGCGGGCGGTTTAAAGATCATCGGTACCGAGCGCCATGAGTCCCGCCGTATTGACAATCAGCTGCGCGGACGTTCCGGACGTCAGGGAGACCCGGGTGTTTCCAGATTCTATATCTCCCTGGAAGACGATTTAATGAGACTCTTCGGTTCTGAGCGTCTGATGAACATGTTCACGGCGCTGGGCGTTCCGGAGGGTGAGCAGATTGAGCATAAGATGCTTTCCAACGCCATCGAAAAGGCTCAGATGAAGATAGAGACCAATAACTACGGCATTCGTGAGAACCTGCTTAAGTATGATGAGGTGATGAACGAACAGCGTGAGGTGATCTACGCAGAGCGCCGGAAAGTATTGGACGGCGACAACATGCGCGACGTAATCTTAAAGATGGTAACAGACATTGTAGAGAATGCGGTCGATTTATCCATTACTGACGAGCAGATGCCGGAGGAGTGGGATTTAGGTGAACTGAATACCCTTCTTCTTCCGATCGTTCCGATTAAGCCGGTGGTTCTTCCGGAAGACAAGAAGATTAAGAAGAACGAACTGAAGCACATGCTGAAAGAGGAAGCCATCAAGCTTTATGAGACGAAGGAAGCGGAATTCCCGGATGCGGAGCAGATCCGTGAGATTGAGCGTGTCATCTTATTAAAGGTCATCGACAACAAGTGGATGTCCCATATCGATGATATGGACCAGCTGCGCCAGGGCATCGGCCTGCAGGCCTACGGCCAGAGAGATCCTCTGGTAGAGTATAAGATGAGCGGTTATCAGATGTTCGATGAGATGACGGCAGCCATCCGCGAAGATACCGTCAGAATCTTAATGCATATCCGCGTGGAGCAGAAGGTGGAGAGAGAGCCTGCAGCCAAGGTTACAGGAACCAACAAGGACGACAGCGCTGCCAAGGCGCCGGTTAAGAGAAACGAAACCAAGATTTATCCAAACGATCCGTGTCCATGCGGTTCCGGCAAGAAGTATAAACAGTGCTGCGGCCGTAAGGTGGTATAGGCGTCTGTAGTAATTCTTTTGAATGAAGAGGGTTCAACCGACGAAAGGACACAGGTTGGACCCTTTTTATAAATAAATTTAATATAAGAAAGTGGGTGACACAGTGGTAGAGTTAGACCAGTACAAATATGAATTATCTACGTTTGAAAAACCATTAGTGGAAGTGAGGGATTCACTTTGACTTAGATAATAAGTTAAAGAGGATCGATGAGCTTGACAAATCCATGGAGGAACCGGGCTTCTGGGAAGATCCGGAAAAGTCCACGAAGATCGTTCAGCTGGCGAAGAACCTGAAAGACACCGTAAATGGCTATAAGGATCTGGAACAGCAGTATGAGGACATCGGCGTGATGATCGAGATGGGGAATGAAGAGAACGACCCGTCTGTGGTTCCTGAAGTGGAAGAGATGTTGAAGGAATTTAAAGATAAGCTGGAAGAGATGAGGATCAATACCCTTCTGTCCGGCGAATACGACAGCGATAACGCCATTTTGAGGCTGAATGCAGGCGCCGGCGGCACCGAGTCCTGTGACTGGTGCAGCATGCTTTACCGCATGTACTGCCGCTGGGCTGAGAAGAAGGGGTATTCCGTGGAGGTACTGGATTATCTGGATGGTGAGGAGGCCGGAATCAAGTCGGTCACGATTCAGATCAACGGAGAGAATGCCTTTGGATATTTAAAGTCAGAGAAAGGCGTTCACAGGCTTGTCCGGATATCCCCGTTTAATGCGGCCGGCAAGCGCCAGACTTCTTTTGTGTCCTGCGATGTGATGCCGGATATTGAAGAGGATTTGGATGTGGATATCAATGAAGAGGATTTGAGGATCGATACGTACCGTTCCAGCGGCGCGGGCGGCCAGCATATCAACAAGACTTCATCCGCTATCCGCATCACTCATCTTCCAACCGGAATCGTGGTGCAGTGCCAGAATGAGCGGTCCCAGTTCCAGAATAAGGATAAGGCCATGCAGATGCTGAAGGCGAAGCTGTATATGTTAAAGCAGCAGGAGAATGCGGAGAAGCTGTCCGACATCCGCGGAGACGTGACGGAGATCGGCTGGGGCAACCAGATTCGTTCCTACGTCCTGCAGCCTTATACCATGGTAAAGGATCACCGGACCAATGCCGAGACCGGCAACGTGAATAGTGTGCTGGACGGTGCTCTGGATCTGTTTATCTACGCCTACTTACGCTGGATCAGCACAGGGGCGAAAGCGAATGACAGTACAGGACCAGAGTAAATCCGGAAAACAGGCATTTCTAAAATTTTTATAAAAAATAGTTGCATACCCTGCATAAATATGATAATATCTTCCCTATGAGCACAGATGTATTTCTATTGCGGACACAGAAGGGAAGATATTTTTTTATGGAAGAAAAGAGCAAATATTTCGTGGTGAAGCAGAAGGCCGTGCCGGAAGTATTACTGAAGGTGGTCGAGGCAAAGAAGCTTTTGGAATCAGAGCGGGTCATTACCGTTCAGGAGGCGACTGACCGTGTGGGAATCAGCCGCAGTTCTTTTTATAAGTATAAGGACGATATCTTTCCGTTCTATGATAACGCGAAGGGAAAGACCATCACACTCGTGATGCAGATGGACGATGAGCCAGGATTATTATCCGATTTACTGCATATTGTGGCAGTGTACCATGCCAATATCCTGACGATCCATCAGAGTATTCCGGTAAACGGGGTGGCTACGCTGACCTTAAGCGTGGAAGTCCTGGAAAGCACGGGCAATGTATCCAGGATGGTAGAGGACATGGAAGAGAAACACGGGGTTCACTACGTAAAAATATTAGCCAGGGAGTGATAATTATGATTCATGTTGCAGTTATGGGTTACGGCACAATCGGTTCCGGTGTGGTAGAGATCTTGGAAAAAAACCGCGAAACCATCGCTAAGAGAACGGGCGAACCCGTCGATGTAAAATATGTACTTGATTTAAGGGAGTTTCCGGGAACACCGGTAGAGCATAAGATTGTTCATGATTTTGCAGTCATTGAGAATGATCCTGAGGTAACCATGGTAATCGAGACCATGGGCGGTTTAAATCCGGCATACCCCTTCGTAAAGGCCTGTCTGGAGGCGGGGAAGCATGTAGCTACCTCCAATAAAGCGCTGGTCGCAGCGTATGGCACGGAACTCTTAAGAATTGCCGGGGAAAAAAATGTCAACTTCTTCTTCGAAGCCAGTGTGGGCGGCGGTATTCCGATTATCCGTCCGCTGTATACTTCTCTTGCGGGAGAGGAGATTGAAGAGATTACCGGTATTTTAAACGGTACGACAAACTATATTTTAACAAAGATGGATAAAGAGGGAGAGACTTTTGAATCCGCTTTAAAGGAGGCCCAGGACTTAGGCTATGCGGAGAGGAATCCGGAAGCCGATGTGGAAGGCCACGACACCTGCAGAAAGATCGCGATTCTCACCGCCATGGCGACCGGCCATGAGGTTCATTATGAAGATATTCACACAGAGGGCATTACCTCGATTACAGATGTGGATTTCAAGTATGCGGAGAAGCTGGGAACTTCTGTGAAGCTGTTTGGCTCCAGCCGCATGAAGGATGGTGAGATACACGCCTGGGTAGCTCCGGTTATGATCGGCAAAGAGCACCCGCTCTATTCTGTGAGTGATGTCTTCAACGGAATTTTAGTAAAGGGCAATATGCTTGGGACGTCCATGTTCTATGGCAGCGGCGCGGGAATGCTTCCGACGGCCAGTGCGGTGATTGCCGATATTATAGAGGCTGTTCAGAACAGAGACCGCCATGTGGAAATGGGCTGGGATGACAGCCGGCTTGGTATTGCACCCATAGAGACCTCCTCCTGCCGCTTCTTTATCCGGATCAAGGGAATTGCCGAGACGAGACTGGCGGAAGTTCAGAAGGTATTCGGCGATGTTTCAGTCATTGAACTGGATCATATGGACGAATTCGCTGTGCTGACAGACGTCATGACGGAAGCGGAGTATGAGAAGAAGGCGAAGGAGCTGTCCGGAATCAGACAGCGGATCAGAGCGGAAGTGTAAAGTTTGTTGCTGCTCACTCCGTGAACGGTCATGAATCGTAATTACAGTTTTCAGAAAGGACCGCATCCATGTTAATCGTAAAGAAATTCGGCGGAAGTTCCGTCGCGGATAAAGACAGGATCTATCATGTAGCCAGACGCTGCATCGAAGATTATGAAAAAGGAAATGAAGTTGTGGTCGTCTTATCGGCCATGGGAAAGACCACGGACGGTTTACTCGCAAAGGCCCATGAGATCAATCCCAATCCTCCCAAACGGGAGCTGGATATGCTTCTGGCAACAGGAGAACAGACCAGTGTTGCACTGATGTCCATGGCCATGAGCGCCCTGGGGGTACCGGCAGTGTCTCTCAATGCGGCCCAGGTTGCCATGCATACCACGTCAACCTACGGTATGGCCAAATTAAAACGAATCGATACCGAACGTATCCGCCACGAGCTGGATGCCAGAAAGATTGTAATCATCACCGGCTTTCAGGGCATTAACAAGTACGACGACATAACGACTCTGGGGCGCGGCGGTTCGGATACCACGGCGGTGGCTCTTGCGGCGGCTCTCCATGCAGATGCCTGCGAGATTTACACCGATGTGGACGGAGTATACACGGCAGATCCGAGAATTGTACCCAATGCAAGAAAGCTTACCGAGGTTTCCTACGACGAGATGCTGGAATTTGCTTCTCTGGGGGCCAAGGTATTACATAACCGTTCCGTCGAGATGGCGAAGCGGTACGGAGTTCAGTTAGTGGTCTTATCGAGCCTTACAAGGGCGGAAGGTACTATCATCAAGGAGGAAACAAAAGTGGAAAGAATGCTGGTTAGCGGTGTGGCCGCAGATAAGAATGTGGCCCGTATCTCCGTGATCGGAGTGAAGAATGAACCGGGTATCGCTTTTAAAATATTCAACCTGCTGGCGAGACACCATATCAACGTGGACATCATCATCCAGTCCATCGGCCGGGAAGAGAGAAAGGATATCTCCTTCACGGTGGCGAAAACGGATTTGCAGGAAGCCATGACGCTGCTGAATGAAAACCGGGAAGTGCTTACGGCTCAGACGATCACCTGTGAGGAAGGCGTGGCGAAGATCTCCATCATCGGCGCAGGAATGACCAGTAACCCGGGCGTTGCCGCCAAGATGTTTGAATCCCTCTACAGCGCCAATGTGAATATCAAGATGATTGCAACGTCAGAGATCCGAATCACCGTGCTCATCGGGGAAGAGGATGTAAACCGTGCCATGAGAACCGTTCATGACGCGTTCGATCTGGCTGACTGATCAGGGCAGTGACGGAATGATCAATGAGATCTTTGGCTTTATAAAAAAACTGCTGGGCATTGGTATGCCCTGCGCCTTTCACTCTCTGACCGGGCTGTACTGTCCGGGCTGCGGGGGAACGAGGGCTGTGAGGGAACTTCTTTACGGCGATCTGCTCATGAGCTTTCAGTACCATCCGCTCGTACTCTACGGGGCCGCAGTCGTTCTGCTGGAGTTGGTATCCTGGGGGGCGTCCCGCATGTTTCACCGGCCGTGGCTGCATATCAGGCGGTATAATCTTTTTATACTGATCGGAGCGGGAATCGTGGTGGCAAACTGGTTTTACAAGAATTATATGCTGGTGTTCCGCGGCGTGGATTTGCTGCCGCTGCTGAAGTAAGGTGTGAACCGGAAAATCAAAAGAGCTCCCGGGGAATCGGAAAAGATGTTCCGCTCCCCAGGAGCTCTTTCTGTGTGCGCCCGGCGGCGCACGTTTCTAACCGGTGCAAGTCCGGAATCCGCCCGG